>JFJP01037606.1_pt1 | contig 44968 bp, 38 predicted proteins | sample 431651 | NCBI WGS metagenome assembly JFJP01 (sample SAMN02602958, study PRJNA72255) | Microbial mat metagenome, whole genome shotgun sequencing project. | biome: fresh water; feature: sink hole; material: water; isolation source: purple microbial (photo- and chemosynthetic) mats found in...
TTAAAGAGAGCAAGGTGATGAATCGAACATCGATGAAGAGATAATGAGTCTCCGAAGCCACCAGACTCCTTGCGAAACCCCATTTAATAAACTATTATCTATAATTAAATAATTGTTCTACTAAAAATAAAAATAATTATATATTAATTAGCTTTACAATTATGAATAAAAATCAGTTAAAGTGGGCAAGATAATGAATTAAACATTGAGCATTGAAAAGAAGCAATGAATTTTTGAATCCACCAGACTCTTTGTAAAATCTAACGTTTACTAAATTATTTAACAATATATTAAGTAATTTAATAATGTATAATTAAAATAATTTTAATTATAAAGAGGTGGGTTGGATTCGAACCAACGATGGTTTCCCAATAGATTTACAGTCTATCGCCTTGGACCACTCGGCCACCACCTCAAAAAAAAAAAAAACTAGCATACGGGACTATCACCCTTTATAGCGAAATATTCCAATTTTTTTTGCTAGCATATATAAAATAAAACTATAATTTTTCGCTCACCGCTACTCAATTATCTCAATTGATTTTTCGTTTTTTATTACTATGATGTTTCACTTCATAAAAAACATTTTTATTTCTGTGTATCACAAATATATTTATAAATCAAAAAATTATTTACACACAGATAACGTAAATATATTTACGTAAATCTCTAAACTTTAGGCATCCATTTAATGCAATATATTTTCAAATATTAATATTATATACCCACAATCGGACTTGAACCGATACCTTCGTCAGATGAGGTTTTAAGCCACACGCGTCTACCATTCCGCCATGTGGGTAAATTTTTACACAACAATATTTGAAATTTAATTTTTTTTTCAAAACATATACAATGTCCAGCTATTCCTAGCCCCCCATATTTGATTTGTTACGCTTTAAAAATAAATTTAATTTTTTTTTTAAAAAATTATTAAATAACATTAATAAGTATGCTTCTACCCATATTTTTAGACATTAGCATAAATCGACGTAGCTTATAGACAGTACATTCCTAAATGTAGCCAAATTACCAGAGGTCAATCCTTCCTGGTCCTCTCGTACTGAAGTAAGATCTTATATGTTATTTTTTAAGTACAGTAGATAGGGACCAAACTGTCTCACGACGTTCTAAACCCAGCTCACGTACCACTTTAATCGGCGAACAGCCGAACCCTTGGAAGATTGTGCACCACCAGGATGTGATGAGCCGACATCGAGGTGCCAAACGAGTTCGTCGATAAGACCTCTCAAAACTCATTAGCCTGTTATCCCTAGCGTACCTTTTATTCGTTAATCGATATTTTTTTCACTAAAAAATACCGGGTCATTATAGCAGACAAAACGTCCTTATTTTACTTGTATGTAAAATAATCAAATTTCGAGTTTTATTACAAACATTCATTTTTATAAAAATAAAAATTTTTCAGAAACCTTATGCACACCTCCGTTACTTTTTAGGAGGCAACCGCCCCAGTCAAACTACCAATCTAAGTCTTAACTTATATAAAAGTATTATTATAAGTTTTAAATATATAAATATACATAGTGGTTTTTCACTTATAAAAAATAAAAATTTTTAACCGCCTCACTGAGAAATATATAGATATATCCAAATATAGATTATAGTAAAGGTGCATAGGGTCTTTCCGTCTAGCTGTACTGAACCGCATCTTCACGGCTAATTCAAATTCACAAGGATAATACTGGAGACAGCGAAGCAGTCGTTACGCCATTCGTGCAGGACGGAACTTACCCGTCAAGGAATTTTGCTACCTTTGGACCGTCAGGGTTACGGCCGCCGTTTACTGGGATTTATATTCCAAGCTTTCACTTAAAAATTTCATCTTGCAGCACTGGGCAGGCGTCAGATTTTATACATCATTTTAAAATTTAGCAAAATCTTATGTTTTTATTAAACAGTCGCCACTTCCTATTTATTTCAAAGTTAAAATACTCTTTATCCCGAAGTTACAGAGTCAATTTGCCGAGTTCCTTCAATATTATTACCCCCTTTGCTTTCATTTTTTCAACTAAAATACATGTGTTAGAGTTAGTACGGTCATATAATGTAATTTTCCTGAACTTAAAATTACTAATAATAATAAACATAATTACTAGTAAATATTGATTAAAAACAAATAAATTTAAGTTTACATAACATTATATTCATAATAAATTTCAAAAATCTTTTTAAATATAGAAACCGTTTTACACTTTGTAAGATTATCAAAACAAAGTAACCCTAATTTATTAAGCAATAATGATTTTCACATTATATTTGTTACTAATACTAGCATATATAATTGTGATTTCTCCAAAAAGTTTAACAACTGTTCTTCAACAAAATACACAACATTCCGCTACCATACAAATTTATTTTGTATTTGTTACTTCAGTATATTACTTATTTTTAAAATCGTAAAACCATCAACAATAAATTTAATTATTCACTAAAATTATTCTTAATTATGAGTTGTTACACTTTCTTTAAAGGATGGCTGCTTCCAAGCCTACCTGCAATTAAGATTATTGTTGATAATTCTTTTTAATTAGTAATATTCTTATACTTTAGTAATCAATCTGGGCTGTTTCCCTTTTGACTACAGACCTTTGCGCCAATAGTCTGAGTATTATTTTTAAAATAATGTATTATTAGGTACAAATGAGTCCTGAAGAATTTCTCATAAGTTAACTTTACCACACTACTTAATAAAATAACCCCCTACGTCGATAGGTTTCGCGGAAAACCAGCTATCACTAAGTTTGATTAGCCTTTCACCCCTAACTACAAATTATCCTAGAATTTTGCGACAGTCACAGGTTCGGCCTTCTAAATTTTAAATTATCAGCCTATTCATAGTTAGATCACTTAGCTTCGGGTCTTATTAAAATAACTATAATTTTTTCAATGCGCTTAATTAAATAAAATTTAAGCTCGCTATTTTAATAAACTAGCTAGAACATTATGCAAAAGGTACGTTGATACTATACCGCATCAACTGCTTTATGCATTAAATTTCAGAATTTTTTAAATTCTTTATCAGATTTTTTTCACCATTCTCTCACGATACTTATTTACTATAAAGTCTAGAGTTTTTAGTTTTTGAGGGTGCACCCTCAGTCTTCAATCACAGCAATTTACTGCAATTTACTAGAAATTAACATTTTAAAAAAATCTATAAAAATATAAAAATTTTTTACAAAAAAAAATATTACGGTGATAAAGTGAAATACAGTAAATATCGACTAATTGGTTAAATAACAATATTTTATAAATACTATTATTAGTAAGTAAATAAATTGAATAATCGTACGTTAAAAATTTTCTATTTAATAGCTGTATACCAGTTAATATAAATTTACTTTTTTTTATAAATTTATAAAAAAATATTGAATATTTAAAATCAAGCGTTAATATAATTTTAATTTTATAACCTTTACAAATAAAATTAAATAATTCTTTAAATTTATTTCTATTTTTTTTATTTTTATAATAAAGATTTAAAATTTTTAACATATTTAAAATTTTAGGATTATACATGTATGAAATAAAATTTGTAAATTCAAAAAAAAAATCATTAAAAGATAAAATTAAAATATTAATTTTATGAAAGAAAACCAAAAAAAAAAAATTTATAAATTTTAAATATTCATTTTTTAAAAAAATATGTGAAAAAAAAAAGAAAAATTTTTTATATTTTTTAAATTTAAAGCTAATATTACTATTAGAAAAAACATTATTTATATCGTTATTACATATTACTAATTTATATGCAATAAAAATATTATTAAATTTATATAAAAGTTTTTTAAAAAAAAAAATTGAAAAAATGTTTGTATATTTAAAAAAAAATAAATAATTCAATTTATTTTCAAAAAATAAAAAATTATAAAAAAAAATACTGTTTAAACACAAAAAACTTATTAGTTTTAATAAAAAAAAAAAATAATTTTGATAAATATAAATTACACTTATTACATAAGTAATCAAATCCAAAAATATAATTTGAATTTTCAAAAATTATTAGATGATTAATAATATCTAAATTTTCGTTAACATCACAAAAAATAAAAATTTCAGAATTTTCTAAAAAAATGATTAACGTTGTTATTTTTTTAAAAAAAAAAATTAGGAACTAACGGTATAAAAATTAAAAAAAAAAAACAAAAAAAAATTAAATAAAGTTCCTTTGCTGATAAATCAATAATATTTAATTTTGCAAATTTTAAAGACATTCCAAAAATAACATTATATCAACAACGACAAAATGCTACAACACCTACAAAATTAGCAAAAAATAAAATTATTAAACTAAATATAAATGATATTTGTAATAATTGACCATACAAATAAAATTCACAAACAAATTTCATTGTTCCAGGAATACCAGAATAAAGTATAGACATAAAAAATAGCGCAATACCTAAATTAGGTGTAATATGTATTATTCCTGAAATTTCTAATAAGGATCTTGAATTATAACGCCTTTGTATACAATCAACTAAAAAAAACATCAATGCTGATAAAAATGCGTGAGTAGCGGTAAACAAAATTGCAGTTATTACACCTATTGAGTCACCCCAGCATAACATTAAATATATCATATTCATTTCTTGAACTGTACAAAAAGCAACTAATTTTTTTAAGTCAGCTTGGCTAAACATTTTAATTGATGCATCAATTACACCAATAGCTGCTATTACTACAAATATTGTAGTATTTACACCAACACCTAGTATACTAGTATACTTATAAAATCCGTAAAGCGCTGTCTTTACTAAAAAACCGCTTAAATACATAGAAAAACCTGCTGGTGATTCAACATGTGTTTTTGTTAATCAAAAATGAAATGGTCATATAGGCACTTTAAAACCAAAACCCAAAAAAAAAAATAAAAATAAAATATAAATTTCATTTTGTGTAAATTTAAAAAATTTTAAATCGTAAAAAGTAAACTTATTTGTAATAACTAGTAAATAAGCAACAGCGCATAAAACTAAAAACGAACCTATTTGGGTTCAAATTACAAAATATAGTGATGCCTGCGTAGCTTTTCTAGCTTGACTTAAGAAATAAACTAATAAAAATGATGGTAATAACAATAATTCATAAAAAAAAAAAAAAAAAATTACATTATTGGTTGTTGTAAATAATAATACTATATAAGAAAAAATTGAAAAAGAATTTAAGTATTTTATATTTTTATTAAAAAATCTAGTGTCTAAAACAATAAACGATAAGTATCCTATAATTATTCCGACAGTTTGAACGACTAAACCAAATAAATCTATTGAAAATTGATAATTTACAAAAAAAAATTTTATATTTAATGGCACATCTATAAAGTAATTATAAAAATACCTAGTTAAATCAAAATATATATTATCTGAATAAAGTAATAAATTTATACTTTTTAAATTATATTCAAAATAAAAAAATCATAAAATTATTTGAATAATACTTAAAAGTAATAAACTTAAATAAGTAATAAACTTAAGCAAACTAAATAAAAAATCTTCTTTAAAGAAATTTTGAGAACTATAAGTATATATTAAAATTAATAAAATTATACTTATTAAAATAAATAAAGTTAAAAAAATAAATGATGTTGTTAATATTAAATTAATAATTTCTTTTGAAAACATACACAGCTAATAACTATTTATAAATAATAGTTATTATTAAAAAACCAAAAGAAATAATATTAACAAAAATGTAAAAAGTAATAGTAATAAAATACAAAATATTATAAAAAAATTATTATATTTATTAAAAATATAAAATTTTACAGAGTACTTAGATAAATTTGTCAAATAAAACGCTAAAAAAGTTGAGGACTTGTATAAAAAATATTTTACATTTAGATAGCTTCATAAATTTAGTTTTATTAAAATATTTGTTGTCAAAACATTATTTATAAGATTTTTAAAAAAACTAAAATTTAACAAAAATAAAAAATTTAACAAAAATTGGTTAAAACCATTATTTAAACAATACCCGTAAACGAATTTCTAAACTTTTTTCTTTTTATATTACAATTAATAGGTCCCATCAATTCTTTACCTTGTGGGGTTAAGCGTTTTTTTAATAAAACAATATTATTGGTTTTAAACTTAACTCAAGAACCATCTCGTTTTATAAATTCTTTTTTTACTCGAATTATTATACCCCTAAGTTTAGTTTTTTTTTTTAGTCAATTATCTGCTTTAGTTTTTCTTATAGAAATTTTTACAAAATTTCCGCAAAATGCTGTTTTTCTAGAAAACCCATAGTATAGGTGAAAAACAGAAACTCATCAAACACCGCATCTATCTGCTGGTATCAAATAAGTATTTTTTTTAATCATTTTTTGAAAAAATTGTTTTTAAAGAAGAAATAAAGCTATTTTGATCAAACATATCTTGTTTACGCATAAATATAGAATATAAAAAATTTTGGGAAAATACTAAAGTTTTAAAAAAATTATTTACATTATTAAATTTTATAACTTTTATTAATCTATATAAAATTACGCACACTATACTACCAAAAAATAAAATTAAACCTATTATTATAAATATAATATAATTTAATGTATAATATGATAAAAAAAATCCAAAAAAATCATTATTACTAAAATTATTTAAACTTTCGTAATAATCAATTCAGATAAGATCGGAATAAAAAATTAATAAATCACTTTCGTCAAAAGACACATCATAGTCTAATAAAATTAAAAAAAAAAAAAAAATTAAAAAAAGAAAAAAATTATATTTTAAACTAATTTTTTTAGAATCTCCATGTATATTTACATATAAAATTAATAATAACAAAACAAAAATTACAACTAGTTCTGTTAATCATAAAAAACCAGCAGTTAGATCATTATTACAAAAACATAAAATTATTCCAAAAAAAAATATTAATAGTAATAAGTACAATAAATTATAATATAAATTTAAAGTAAAAATTATTAAAATTATTAAAATAAACATTAATATTTGTATAATAGAATATTCAAAATTAAAATTGATTGAAAAGAAAAAATTATTCATCAAAAAAAAATTATATTTAATAATCTATAACATTATAGATATAATGTAATTAAAATAAATAGTATGTTGGTATAAATAGATAAATTAAAAAATTTGGACCAGACCAACCTCCTAAAAAAATTATCGAAATAACCGCTGAAAAAAAAAATAAATGAAAATATTCTCCTAAATAAAAAATACCAAACATAAAACTACCAATTTCTGTTGAATACCCAGTTACTAGCTCAGATTCAGCTTCTGCGACGTCAAATGGCGTTCTTGCAACTTCTAACATAAATGTTAAAGATATTATACCACACATACCAAAAAACATAAAAATCAATCAAAAAACTTCTTGGTAAACTACAAAAACAGAAAAACAAAAAGATTCTGTTACAAAAACCAAGGATAACATCATTAATCCCAAAAATAATTCTAAATTTAACATAGCTACAGCAGCTCTTATTGAAGCCAGACGTGAATACTTGTTACCACTAAAATAACCTAAAAGTATAATACAGAATCCAAAAGAAATAGATAATAATGAAGCGTATACTAAATTATATTCAATTTCAAAAATACTAACACTTGGGCACCATACAGAATTTATCCAAAAAAAATAACAAATTACACAACATACAGAAGGAACAGCATAAAATCAAAACTTATTATTTTCATCATAAACAGTGGCTCCCTTTAAAAATAGCTTAAGTGCATCAGCAATATATTGTAAACGACCACGATAACCAACATAATAAGGCCCTACACGCCTTTGTGACAAAGCTAAAAATTTACGTTCTATTAGTGTTAGTGCAGCAATAACTAATGTTATAATTAACATAATTATAATATTTGTAAGTAATATAATTATAAAATTTATAATTTGCATATAAGTTAAAAACATTAAAAATTATTTAATTTTTGAAATTTTTTTCTCCATAATTTTTTATTTTTTGTTATAATTTTATAAAATTTATATTTTTCGTATTCATTTCAATAAGGACGCGATAGTAATGATTTAATCTTAAAACTAGGTATTTGCGATAATTTTTTTGATACATCATTTATATAACAAATTTTAAATAAATAATAACTAATACGCTTATGTCATCTTGGTAAACCAAGTGTACTTGGCGCAGTATATCTACGCTCTATGTGTGAATCGAGTAACATTAAAAAAAAAAAAATAACACCTGTTAAAGTAATAAAATGACCAACGGTTGCCATGCTTTGCCAACCTACAAATACGGATGGATAATCATGCACTCTTCTAGGTAATCCAGAAAATCCTAATCAAAACATAGGTAAAAATGTCATTCATTGGCCGCCAACATAATAAATTAAATGCATATAACCGAAAAATCGAGAATATTTTATTCCAAAAAAAGATGTAAAGTAATAATAAAAACCCGCAAAACAACCTATTACAGTACTACCCGACAACATTAAATGAAAATGGGCTACAACATAAAAGGTGTCATGTAAAGATATATTTAGTCCAACGTGGGATAATCACATACCAGTAAAACCACCAACAGTAAAAACTAACAAATAAGCCACAGTAAATAAAAATGCGATATCTACTTTTAAAGCACCGTTTAATAACGTTAATGTTCAATTTACAACTTTAATAGTTGCGGGCAATGATATCATTATTGTAATCGTACTGTATAAAGCTCTACTTCTATGATCTAATCCAACTAAATACATATGATGTCCCCACACAAAAAAACCCATATACGCCATTATATAGATAGCCCATATTAAATGATTTTTTGATGCAATTCTTCTAGTATTAGAATAAGGTAAAATCATATTTACAAAACCAAAAGTTGGAATTATTAAAATATAAACTTCCGGATGTCCAAAAAATCAAAATAAATGTTGAAATAAAACAGCATCACCACCGTACGTAAATTCAAAAAATGTTGTTTGCCAATGCCTATCCATTAACAACATAAACATAGCTGCAGCTAAAACAGGGGTAACTAATGCCAGCATTCTCATTGTTAATAATAAACTTATTGTAATGAAAGGTAAAAGTGATCTTCTATTTCGTAAACCCGACATAGCTAATGTTCGTCTAGTTATTAATAAATTTGTGAAAGAAATAGTTGTGCTTACACCGGCAAATATTACTGAAACAATTAAAATATCTTGACTACCTACACCAGTATACTTAGTATTCGATGAGAACGGCGTTATAAAAGTCCAACCTGCTGTAGTTAAAACTCTATTTGAACATTTAGTAACGTACACTTTACGACGACGTGCGGAAGACATTCTATCTGCTGCGTATCAAAAAGATTCAGCGTATTTATTGGAGTTACCCCAAATTAAATATTTTATAGGAATATATGAATAATTAGTATAATTTGTTAATACATTTTTTTTTCCGGGAAAATCAATATAATTATTATTAAAAAAATATATATTTTTATAACCAAAATCTTTAATATTTATAAAATTACTTTTATCTTGTAAAAGTAAATAAGCACTAGTTTTATCGTAGTATCTTCAATATTGTGGTCGTAAAAAAGCAATTTTTGACACCAGCAAAAAACCACACGGTAAGATTCAAAAACCTATACTATTAAGTCGAGGAAAGGCTACATCTTTTGATCCAACATGGTACGGTATTAAAAAATTTGCAAATCCGCCAAATAAAATAGGAACAACTACAAAAAAAACCATAATTAATCCATGAGCCGTTATTACTTGTAAATAGCGTAAAGAATCGCCCTTAAAAAGGGGACTACCAGGGTACGCAAGTTCAAGCCTAATCATAGTTGCTAAAGCAGCTCCAGATAAACCAGATCAAAAACTAAAAAAAAAATAATTTAAAGCAATTCGTTTATGATTAATTGTATATACGTATTTTTTTAAAAAATATTTTCTAAAATCATTAAATATTAGCAGGTATCGTTTAATACTAGAAATAAAATGTTCTTTATGATTGTTGGTATAAATACCGCTGCTTAACTGAATCACATCGTATAATAGTTTAATAATACAAAATCGCAATTAATAAAATAAAATAATAATCAGTATATTAAAGAATTTAAAAAAATAAAACCAGGTTTTAAAAAAAAATAAAATAAAAACCCCCAAAATAAAAAAATAAATAACATTAAATAACATTTATAAAAATAAATATTAAAAATGTGATTATAATATTTATAGATATAATAGTCTATACATAAAAAAAAAAAAGAAAGAAAGAAAAGAACTATATGAAAATGTATTAAAATACTATAAAAATTCTTAAAAAAAAAAAATAAAAAAAATAAAATTGGATACAAAAGAGTATAAAAAAAATATATTATACAGTGAAAATACAAATTTTATAAAAAACTATATAAAACAAAAAATAAGTTGGCTTAGGAAGAAAAAAAAAGTACAAAAACAGTAATAAAATAAAATAAAACTTAAAGTGTGGTTAAAAAAGGATCAAAAGGAACTTGTTATATATCGAGTAGTTATAAGATATGTTTTTAAAAATTTTATTAAATGTCTTATAATTAATGGTACCCGCAAGGTCTACTAAAATCAACAATCTAAATTTTGTTCAAAAAATATATAATAATACTTAAATTCTGGATATAAATAATTATCATCTGGGTAAAAGCAGTCTCCATAATAATCTTCAGATAAACCTGATACATTTATTTCTCATAAGAAAAAAATTAATTTTCAGCATAGAATGAACTCTTCATCAAAATCTCAAGATTCTCAAAGTTCTTGAACATACCAGTAATCATCAACTAATCCATTAAAAAAAAATAATAACAATAAAATTACAATTAAAAAAAATAAAAAATAAAAATATATTATTATAGTACTATAAAATAAATAATACAAATAAATAGATACAAAAATATAAAACAAATATATTTTTATAAAAAAATAAAATTATGAAATTATGAATAATAAATTCGACCAATGTAATTTTTTATAAACTGTTTACAAAAATAAAAGTTGTTATTATTTTCGAACGATTCAATAAAATAAATAAATTTTTTTTTAGTAAAATGTTTAAACAGAAAATTACAGTTTGTACTATATTGTAAATATAAATAAAAATCATTAAAAAAATTATTAACATAATTTTTTCTAAATTCATAAAATGACTGATGTGTTTTAGAAAAAAATTTTCTAAAAATGTTTTTGAACCAAGGATACATTAATAGTCAATTCATTACATATAAAATTATAAAATTTTGAAAATTTGCAGTTAACAATACATAACTAATATTTTTATTTTCTAATGATCTTAGTAAAAAAAAAATTCAAAAAATATAAATAAAAACGATATGCCAAAATTTGGCAATAGTACAAATTGTAACGTAATGGTTTACAATTCTAGCGCGCTTAGATAAATTCTCAGCATATCACGTTCGATCTTCTTGATCAAAAAGCCAAATAATTTCATTGTATCAATTTATAATATAAAAAAATTGATAAAATTCTACTCAGAATACGTATGTTAATAAAAATGTGATATACCCCAACATAAACAAATATTTAGAATAAACATTTCATTTTATACATAAAATTAAAATGTATGTTACAATTATTAATAAAACTACAGGGAAAATTTTTAATAAAAAAAATCGTCAAGAAAATAAACGCATTTTTTTTAGTTGAATCAGATCATACGCAAAAACAGGTTCTTGCGATGCATTAAATAATAAATATAAAAAAACAATAAATAAACAACTTTCGATTAATCAAAATATAATAAAACTTCTTCTTCAGAATCTTTGAATAGAACTTGTAAATTTTCCAAATTTATATTTTTTAGAAAAAAAAACAAAACCAGAAATCAATCAATATCCGAACATTATTATAAAAAACCATTGTGCAACTATTTTTAAAAATGGATAACATTTAATAACCAATGAAAAATAAAAAACTAACAATATTAATAAAATAACGGGTATTCATAATTGAAGGTGCTTTCAAACAAAAATAAAACCAAAATATAAATAATTACCGCTTTTTTTAAAACCAGTTCTAAAATTAGAGCGAAATTTATATGACTTATTAAAAAAAAAAAAAAAAGTTTTTAAAAAAAAAAAATCGTTTTTAAAAAAAAAAAGACGATTGCTGTAAAATTTAAATAAAAATGTTGGAAGAAACTTTATAAGTTTTCGTTCTTTAAATTCAAAAATATTTGAGTTAAACACTAAATTATATAAACTATTTAATATAAAATATATTTTCATAAAAATGAAACAAACGGGGAAAGCAGGACTCGAACCCACAATAATGATTTTGAAGACCACAGTTTTACCATTAAACTATTCCCCCCCCACCCTATATATATACATATATATTAATAAAGTATAAATTTTAAATTAAAAAAAATTTTCAAAAATTAAGTATATTTTTATAAAAAAAAAAATAATTTAAAGTATTCACTAATTTTTTATTAAAAAATGTACTAGGTAAATAATCAAAATTAAAATTAAAATTTATTTTTAAAATTTGAGGTAAAAAATATAAATTAAAAAAAAAATAAAGAACCCACCAATAATAGGAAAAATGAATTGTAAATTTATAAAATAAAAAATTCAAACCGACTAAAGCTATGATATTTACATATAAACATCAGTAAACACCAGTTCTATAAATTTGCCTATTCCTAGAATATCTGCCTTTATTAAAACATTTTTGTTTTCTTAAAAAAAAAATTGTGAAATTACATAATTTAGAAAAAAATTTAACAAAATTATTTATTTTATAATTTATAAAATAAATACCATTATATTTAAACATTAATTTAGATAAGAATTTTTTTTTAGATAAATTTTTTAAAAAAAAAATTATTTTAGTAAAATTCTTTATTCTTTGTTTTTTGTTTTTTTCAAAAAAATACAACTTATTATTATTATATTCATATATTTCAACGTCAGAAATATCAAATAGTGGCGATGACTTAAAAAACATTTTAGGTCACATACCTATTGCACCCCTATGCGTTTTAAAATTAAAAAATATTTTTTTATTTAAAATTAAATTTATTACAAAATAATAAAATCTACAATATGTTAGATCACTAACAACATAAAAATGTGTAAAAACAAAATTTGGCGTGTTTAAATATAACTTATGAAACATGTTTAATTGAAGTCACATTAACAACATTATATTTGTAGATCCAAATTCCTCACGAAAGGGTTTAAATTTTAATTTAAAAACTAAATGATCAAATTGTAAAAAACCTGTTTTAAAGTTAATTACTCTTGGATACAAACAAGCAAAATGTCCATTAAAAAATTTAAATAAAATACAATGGAAGTAGTAGTACTCTACTTTTCTATAATTATACAAATGCCTACTACGAGCTAAAAGTAAAATTTCTGCAGCTTTAAATACATGTATAATAGTTAGTTTTTCTTTAAAAAAGTCCAAAAAAAAAATATCAAAATTAATAACTCATTAGTAACATTACCACAAATTTAATAAAAATAATGCAAATATAATTGTACAAAAAAACCACACACAAGTGACATTTCGCACACACACACAATATTGTGTATTAATTCTTTATAAATATGTTTTTTAAAAAAAAAACAATTACGTCTATTAAAAGAATGTACAAATCAAATTACTTCACCCAATACACCAAATATAATAAAACTCAATAATATAAAAAACATATAAAATACATATATTTCATCTAGCTCTAGAGCAAAAATAAATTTATTTATATAAATTTCTATATTAGAAATAAAATTAAAAAATTCTATGGATAGACCATTCTCTTCATCTAATAAAAAAAAAATATCATATGAAAACATATAAAGAACCTAAAAATTAGGTTAAAAAAAAAAAAATAAATTAATTTAATTTATTCCACCAGCAGATTCCCCTACCAGTACCTTGTGTCAACTTCACTCGAATAAAAAAAGCAATCTTCGATTTAGATTTTATTATACATTTTACTAAGCAAGAAACACGTCTATAGCAAAGTATAAAAGATGCGCGTATGCGCGCCGCGTTAAATGCCACCATCATCAAGATGGGTTAATTAGTAAAATTTGCGAAAATACACGTTACGCGTATCCAGCCCGGATTCTATTTGTAAACCAATATTTAAGCCCGGTTATATTTTATTAACGCCTCTCGACCGTTTTGTCTCTCTGAGCGTGATGGGCGGTGTGTGCAAAATTTGACTTTACATTCACCGTAACGTTCTAATTTACGATTACTAACGATTCCAGCTTCATGCCCTTGAATTTCAAAGAACAATTAGAACTAGGGTAGATTTTAAAGATTTACTAAAAATTTCTTTTTTGTTACTTTTTGTTTCTACCATTGTAACACGTGTGTAGCCCAACACATGCAGGCCATAAGGACTTGACTTCAGTCTCTTAACCCCCCAATAATTATTAAATTCAATTTCTTAAAATTTAAAATTTATTACATAAATTAAAAAAAAAAAAAAAACACAGTAAATGTTTTTTTATTTTAAAATTAATTTTGAGAGTTGCGCCCGTAAAAAAAGTTAATTTTACGTCTCACAACACGAGCTGACGACAGCCATGCAGCACCTTTTCATTTCACACTTAAATAGTTATTTAATTAAAAATTATCACTATCTAATAAAACTAGATAGTAAAAATGTAATGAATGCATTGGTAAGATTTTTCGCGGATCATCGCATTAAACCACATGTTCCACCGTTTGAACAAATTCCCGCCAATTTTGTTAAGTTTCGATCTTGCAACTATACTACCCAGGTGGAGTATTTAACGTTAGTTAAAATTTATAGTTTATAAGTATAAATTTAATACTCATCTTTTATGGTATAGACTGGCAGGGTTATTAATCCTACTTGATACCTATACTTTCACGCCTCAGTGTCAATTTTTTATAATAAATTGCATTAGCCTTTGGAAACTCCCGTAAAGTATTCATATTCAATCACTAATTTACAGATTTTATTTACCTCTAAAAAATTCAAGTAAAATTTTTTATATAAAAACCCACATTGCTGTTATTGTTATATATAAATTATTTTACAACCTACGCGTCCTGTACACCCAATTAATACGAATAACGCTCACCACTCATGTCTTACCGCGGCTGCTGGCACATGTATTCGCCATGGCTTCTTGTAGAAGATATTATCAATTTATTTTCCCCCATGTACAAGTTTTACAACTAGTAGTCTTGTTCACTTACGTCAATTCGCTGGGTCATGCTTGCGCACATTGCCCAAAATTCTCCACTGCTGCCGAAAGGTAGGGTCGTTCTCATCCCCTATGTGGCTGATTCCTCTCTCAAATCAACTAAAGATCAAAGGTTTACTCACGTAAAGCGTCTGTTTTCAAACGCAGGTAAAAACCTAATCTTATGTATGTACATTACATAGTGACACAAATTAAATATAGTAAAATAAATAAAATAAAATAAAATCTAAAGTTGTTTAACTAAAATTAAAAAAAAAAAAATTATTTTACCAAAAAAATTATTTTAGCGTCTTTATATCAGTAAATTAACACATAGGTTAATTTATTTGTATCTATATCTGAATTTCAGCTACTATGTCGTAGTACAAACACATTACTCACCCTGACACTAACTTTTTTAACGATGCAAAACTATGTTTATATAAAATGGTTAATTAATTATGCATAATAAAATTACTATTTCTGCATAACACGTGTACTACAAAAATAAAATTAAACATAAAAAGTTTAGTAGCGCTACCACTTGACATCACAGTAATCTTACCTATGTTTAAAAAACATACATTATATCAGTTTTTTTAAAGAAACTAATATAATGGTTACACACTTGTTAGAAAACTTGTGTGTAGAGTATAAATATATAAATATATTTATAATGTCAATTATTAAGACCAAAAAACAATTTAGTTTGTATTTTATTAAAATCAAACGATTAATTTGTAAAACACAAAAAAATTAAACATATACATATGTTTAAAAAATTATAAATTAAACGCGAATTAACTTTAAATTAAAAAAATTAATCTATTTAATTATAAAATTTAAATATTTATAACGTAAAAAAGTTCAAATTTGCATGTGTCTTAGACGTTTGACAAGCGTTCATTCTAAACTAGAATCACAATAATTTTAAAAAATTCTTTACATCCAAATAATTTTTAAAAAAAAAAAATTATTAAATAATTACAAAAAAAAAGTTAATTCAATTGGAGCTACATATGAAGTTTGAATTATTATTCAAGAGTATCCTAAAATAAGACTAAAAATTATTGTACTTCAATATTTATGTCGAGGGTTTGATTCAAATTTATAAACTAAATCAACAATTTTAAGTAACAAATAAATTAAAAATACTGATAATAAGTAACGTCGATCCTTTTTTGAAAGATTAATATATTTTAACTTTTTGTTTTTTAAAAAAATTTTAAAAAACAAATAACCATCAAAAGTAATTATATAATGCTTAAGAATAATATAACTAAATGATAAAACAAGTAAAAAAAATGTATATGAAATATAAAATTCATTTGTTATTTCAAAATTTTCAGGAATAAGCACAAAATCAGTATATGACTTATGTATATATACACGGGTTATTTCAAAATAATTAATAAAATCTATTAAACTATTTACAATAAAACAATACATGTTAATACTAATATAAAAAATTAAATAACTAAAACTTTTTAAGAAAAGAATTAAACAATAACAAACAGCAATGCATACAAAACGCATTGCACCTTTATCCTCTTCAGAAGAAGTATTATAGCGATTTATAATTGTAAAATAAAAATTTTTTGTTCATTTTAAATAATTTTTTTTAAAAAAAAATACAAATTCAAAAAAATTGCGCCTAACAGTTAATAAAAAAGCAAGCATAAAATTAATTGCAGCAATTATACATAATTTTAATTCAAAAAGTAATTTTGGTTGACTTGTACTTGTTACATTTATTTTCTTTTGAAGTGACTTAAAACAAGAACGAAAACTTTCTACAAAATAAACTAGCTGTTTGCAAAGAATCAACAAAAATTTACATAAATTTTTAAAAACATTTTTTAAAAATAAAGATATAATTTTATGAAAACTACGACAATTAATCACTAATTTATACAGTATAAGACGATATATATATATAAAAGGTTTAATGAAATTCTCTAAAAGAGAAAATATTATATTATATATAATTGATATTATTTCTACAACTATAGGCTTAATTCATACCATGAAATTTCAAAAAAAAAGCAATAATTTCTCTAAATTTTTACTAAAATGCGTTGAAACATTTTTAATTCGTGTTTTAATGTTTTTGCAGAATTTTATTATTAATTGTGCTATCTTTTGTATAATTTTCATTTTTATCAAATATACTTTCTGTAATATATTGTATTAACAAGTTGTTTATTTTTACCTGAATACATTAATTTTGGTAAACCAAAGTGATGCCACCATAATAAAAATTGTTCATACGGTAAAACACACAGTCTTATCGGCATATGATGGTGATAACGTCCACAAATTTCAGCACATTGGCCATAATAAAAACCGACATTATCTGCATAAAATGTGTGGTGCGTCGCACGACCCGGTATACAATCTAATTTAAGACCTAGTCCTGGTATAAATCACGAATGTACAACATCGTATGAATTTGTAATTGCAGTAATATTTACATGAGCTGGTAATACTAAAGTATGTCTGGTTCGTAAAAGTCTTCTACTTGTAGCAATATTAAATATTTCATCTTTTTTTTTATTTTTTTTTAAAAATTTATATATTTTTGACATATTATCAATAGATTCTTGACCTACGTTATTTTTAATAAAAAATTTAGATTTAATTACTTTGGACTTATCTTCAGTATTAGAGTAAATTTTGAAATTTTTTTCTAAAATTTTTTTTTTTAATGTATATCGTTTTTGTTTTATAACTAAATATGGGGCATACGTGATATTTTTATGTAAAATGCTATTGGTTGAAAAACGGGCTTTAAATAATAAATTTGATTCATTGGACGGATTATTAATGTCGCTTTTAATAATTTTTATTGGTGCGCTAATACCATAACTTCTTTTTACTCAACGTAAACTTTCATCTAAATTATTGTAATTAACAACTTTAAAATTATCTTGAATATTATTAATATTATTAACATTTTTTTTATTAATTAGATTTGTAAGTTTATTGTTTGGTAATTGATCTATAGAAGCTATTAAATGTTCGTAATTTTCTTTACCCTGCATTTTTAAAGAAACATCTCAGTATTTTTTTAATCAAACATTGGCAGCACGTAATTGCATTAAATGCAAATAATCATCTGCATGATCTAAAGATCCACTATTAGAATAAAATCATTTATTATTACCTACATTTTTAGAGGCAGCCATTATATCGGTAACGTCTTTTAAATCAAATTTGTACACTCAGTATCACTGTCTACCTCGTATTCTTATTGTAAATAAACTTGATTCATTTTGTCACTCAATTAATTTTAATAAAAAACTTGAGTTTATGAGAATATTTATACATCAAGTTGTTGGAATTAAACAAACTAGTAAATCACCCCATTTTCCGTGAGGTCTGAAACTTGTAACTAAACGTGGTTGAAATTTCAATGTTCTAAAACGAACAACCCTTAAAATTAATAAAAAATACAAAGACCATAAAAATACAAACCAGAACCACCATCAATACTGTCACTGCGATAAATGAATTAAAATATCAGATTTAGTATTAGAAAAACCTACGTTAAAATTAGTTTGAAACGTTGCTTCGGTTATTAAGTTACCCCACATTTAAAATATATAATATAATTAAAAAAAAAAAAAAAGAAAAGAATACTAAAAAAATTAAAATGTAACTTAATAATTCAAAAATATTTTCATAATTAAAAATTCAAATTAAACTAATTATTGTAATAAACAAAATTATAAAAATTACTATTATATTTATAAATCCAAAGTTAAACAATAAAGCTATTGGTGTATACTCTTTTAAAGAAAAATACGATTTGTTAGTGGTTAATGTAGAAAAATCGCCTAAATTATAAAATTTCATATATAAAAATAACATATATAAAAAGCTTATAAGTGTTCCAAAAAATATTAAACCAAATATTGCAAAAATAGATCCAAGAGTAGAGTTGGTATAATAAGAATTGCGCGAATCAAAATAAAAAAAATTTTTTCTTGATACTGAAGTATATACATGTTTATTACTTTTTTTAGGACCAAAAAATATACCATAATATAACCTACTACAGTAAATTGTACCAAAAAGTGCAGCAATAAAAATAAGTACATACATAAATGTTATAAAATAGCTATTGACGTTCAATGTTGACATTAAAAAATGTTTCATAAAAAATCCAAATGTAAATGGAGCACCAGCTAAAAATAATAAACAAATACCTAAAGCATTGGTTTCAAACGGCAAATATTTTGCGTAACCACCCATAGACCTTATATCTTGAAAACCATAATTAAATCTAATAACATTTCCAATACATATAAACGACGCCGCTTTAAAAAATCCATGAATAAACAAGTATAATATTGTGTATTCAACATCACAAATTATTGCAGATAATACTAAAAACCCACAATGACTTATAGTAGAATATGCTAATATTTTTTTAACATCTGTTTGGTGTGCCGAAGATACTGCGCCAAGAACAGCTGTAAATGTTCCTATTAATATTAATAATGTAGTTGCGTACATACTTAAACATATTATACTTTTAAATCTTAATATAAGGTAAATACCAGCAGATACTAATGTAGCACTATGAATAAGTGCGGATGCTGGCACAGGTGCTTCCATGGAATCTGGTAATCATACATGACAAATTACTTGTGCTGACTTAATACAAATTGGAATAATAATTAATAAAGAAAAAATATCTATTATATTAAAGCCATTTATAAAAAAATTAGTTTTATTTAGCATTAAATTTATTATTACAGTATGTGTACAATCATTAAATAGATAAAAAATGAAAATACATAAAAAAAATAATATTATATCACTAAATCTGTTGAAAAAAAATGCTTTAAATGCAGACTTTAAAGTACTCACCCTAGTATTTCAAAAATTAATTAAAAAAAAAGATGTTAATCCTATTAATTCTCAACCTAAAAATAGTATTATCATATTTCCAGCAATTACAAGAATTATCATACTTATTACAAATAAATTTAAAAATATTAATAAACGTTCTACATGTGGTTCATACCTAAAATATGAAAAAGTATAAATATATACAAAAAAAGAAATTGTTACTGTTAATAACATAAAACTAAAAGATAAATTATCAAAATAAAATAAAAATTCAACTTTATATTTAAAATTAAGCAAAATCCAACTTCCTAAATTTCAAATAATAATTTTGTTTGAATCATTCAAAAATAATGTTCATACATATAAACTTGATATTCAAAATAAAAATAATGAAATTAAATTAATAATAAAAACGCCGTATATTCCTAAATAGGATAAAAAAAATAAACTTATAACATTAGTTAAAATAAATAATAAAAAATAGTATAAAAAGGAATTTTGTGAAAAAACTATGAAAGTACATATACTACGTACAATAGTAACTAAAAATAAAACTATGTAATCAACACCAAGTAAAATATAATATTTAAAAAAATAAAAAAAAGTTTTTACATTTATTCAAAAAATTGAATCTTGCGAAAAAAAAAGTAATTCATCTCTTTTAACTAAAAATTCATTAAATGCAGAATCCCCAAAATTTAAAAAACTAAAATAAAAATAATGAAGTATGCTAAAACATGTAAATAGTATGTCCAAAATTTGACTATAAACATAAAGTAAAGGTTTTGGTAAAAAATCTAATTCAGTAATTAATAAATCTACAGATTCGGTAAAAAATTTTTTTTGGAACATTAGCAGTTCATATTGTTTTGAATGGTAAGCGACCAATGTTGAATCACTAAAATTCAAAAAATATAAATAGAAATAATCAAAAAAACAACTAAATATATTTCAATAAATATCACAAAGTTCAGATACTAGATCTGAGGCTTTATACCAAGCATAGAATGGTAATTCTAATACATAATTTAAAATAAAAAAGGTTGAATTAAAAAAATCAATTAAAAATGAGAAAATTTTTATAAAATTGAAGATTATATCATCTCTAAAATTTAAAAAACTAAAATAAAAATAATGAAGTATGCTAAAACATGTAAATAGTGTGCTCAAAATTTGATTATAAGCATAAAGTAAAGGTCTTGGTATAAAATCTAATTCAGCAGTTAATAAATCTAAAGATTCGGTAAAAAATTCTTTTTGGAACATTAGTAGCTCGTATTGTTTTAAATTGTAGGCAGCCAACGTTGAATCACTAAAATTCAAAAAATATAAATAGAAATAATCAAAAAAACAACTAAATATATTTCAATAAATATCACAAAGCGCAGATACTAAATCTGAGGCTTTATACCAAGCATAGAATGGTAATTCTAATGCATAATTTAAAATAGAAAAGATTGAATTAAAAAAATTAATTAAAAATGAGAAAATTTTAAAGCTATAAAAAACAATATTCATTAAATCGAAGATTGTATCATCTCCAAAATCATAAATACTATACACTGATATTTCTTTTTTTAAATCCTCTGACATACAGTATTTTTGAATAGAAGTAAGTTCACTAAAAATGAATAAATTTAGTAATTATGAAGTAAACTTACGATGGAAAAAAAGTCTGCAATCTCGTAGAAGTACAAGAAATTGTATCAAGTAGTTGTGCTATAATAATATAATAAAATTATTATTTTAAATTAGAACACCTAACATAGATGTAATTGTAGTATAACTCTAGTAACAAAGGTTTCCTAAATATAGGAAATGCTAAAAAACAAAAAACAAAAAAATAAGAACCTAACATACCTACATTACCACCAAGTCTATTATAAAATCGACCATAAGGTAAAAAAGTAAAGGTGTACAAAGCACAAAAAAAAAAAAATCCATAAAAAATTTGATATAATAAATTTATTTCAATAAGTATATCATCTGCACTAAAAAATGATGAAGTACCAATTAATTTGGTAGAAAAAATTAAAGTTTTTTTTGAAAAATTTAAATTTTCTGAATCATTGTGGATGTTTGGTTGATAAAATAAAACTATAAAAAAAAAAACTAAACCTGCAATACCTAATTTATGGAAAGGGCACACAAGTAATCATGCCATTAATGGTCTAAAATACCAATGTGGGGCAACTCCGTAAAATCTTATATCGTTAATAAAACCAACATCACCTCACATAAATATTTCATAAGAAAGAGCTTCAGGGTATGGATATAAATAAAAGCATATTATGCAAAGTATAAATAATACTAAAATAGTACTATTAAGTTCATTTGATAGTGCTTCATCCCACCAAACCATTTCTGTATCTAAACCATCATATGCCGCTTCGTTTTTTCAATCATAGTGCATATCTATACCATGAAGTACAGCTGCATATGCCATAAAAAATGCAGCCAAATAGTGGGCATATGCTAAACGTAGTAATGTATCACAATTTAATTGTTTATCCGTAAATAACCACCAGTATACTTTACCGTAAAACAAAAAAAATGTATGCATAATATTTGCAGCTATAGTTAATGTAATTTCACTTAAATGTGAACAGCATAAAATTAATCCAAAAAAAACTACGACTTGAAATATTAAAAATGTAAAAACACCACTTTTCCAAGTAACTTCGTGCTCATATTCAATTAAATTTAAATAAATTTTTCTAAAAAGATGTAGATACGAAAATATAAATATTAGATCTACACCCCTTTCATGTAATCAAAAAAAATCGTCTATAACAAGATCTTCACAATCTTCCTCGTCTCGCGACATAGGAATTAGTAAAGAATCTGGTATTAGACTAAATGCAAGCATAACACCACTAACAATTTGTGAAAAAACAGTTATTAAGGCGAAAAATCCCCAAAGAGACTGTATTTCATGAAAACTAACGGTTAAGACGGTAAAATAAGAAATCAATTTTTTAAATTCAAAAGTAAGGAAGGCACCACGAGTCCATTGCATACAACGGAATTATACATTTTTAAGAATTTTTGTTATTTTATTTTTATTAAAAATACAATAAAAAGTTAACTTATATTCATTTTTGAATTTTAAATTATTACGTTTCAATCTTAACGATTTTTTTTTTTTTGGTGCTGCCATATACGTATTGTTTTTATATGTTTATACTTCTATTAATTTCTAAAAAAAATTTATTAAATGAATAAAGAATATAAAATTCCGGTTAATTTATTTATGATTTTAGAGCACGCCGCACCAGTAATTTATACTACAAATGTATTAAGTAATAATCATTTTGTAGTTTTAATAGATTCTACTTTTTTAAAAAGTGCTTCGCTAATATTTAAAAATGAATTAAATTTTTACAAATCCTTTTTAGTTGAGTGTTCTGCAATTGACACATTAAATTATAAAAAGCACTCTAAGGAGTTTGAATTATTTTTTAAAAATTCAAGACTTTTAATTTATTATATTTTATATTTTTATAAATTAAAATTAAGGTTAACGATAGTTTTATACAGTAAAACCACTATCGATAGTATTGACTTAATTTATAAAAATAGTAATTGACTTGAACGTGAAACTGCGGAAATGTACAATGTTGCATATAAAAATAAAAGAGATTCAAGAAAATTGCTTTTGGATTATACTTTAGATGTAAATCCTATGTTAAAAGATTATCCAACAGAAGGTGAATTTGATTGCTATTTCAATGTAAACGAAGGTCAAGTTATTTTAGAAAATACAAGTACTGTTGAATTATAAAAAAAAAAAAAAATTGCAAAATTGAATAAATTTTTTAACTTTATTATTTTGATTAATAATTTTTAGTTTTTTATTAAATTCATATAATGTAATTCAACTATTATTTTTATCAGAACTTGCATGAGTGTTTTTATATGTATATACAACCCTATTGAGTGGTTTTACAGATGATATTACATTACTTACATTAAGTTTTTTAATTCTTGGTTTAGCTGGTTTAGAATTCAGTTTCGGGTTTATTTTAGTTATTTTAATAAATTTTTTTTATAAATCAACTAATTTAACTAATAAAAAAAATAACTCAATGCAATCATTTGAAAAACACTTTAATACTAATATTAGAAGATATACCCATATTTATTAAAATATGGGTGATATAACAGCTCCATTTATGGTTGTAAATTTAGTTATATTTTGTGCGATATTTTGAATTTTAACAATTGCAGGGGAGTACTTTTATAAAAAAAAAGAACATACCTCAAAAAAACAATTTTATGAATGTGGTTTTAGATCTTTATCTGGAAATCATATAGGTATAAATATAAATTTTACATTACTTGCTGTATTTTTAATTTTGTATGATGTTGAATTTACACTACTGTACCCAGCATTGTTCAATTTTTGAAGTATAACTTTTTCACAATATTTTTATTTTTTATTTTTTATTTTTTTTATATTAATTTCGTTGTTTTATGATTTGCAAGTTAATGCTTTAAGTTGACAATATTAATTAAATGTATATTTAAAAATTTTGATAAAATCGGTAGATATAACTCAACTGGTAGAGTGTCAAATTGTGACTTTGAAAGTTACAGGTTCGAATCCTGTTGTTTACCCTTGTTAGATATTTTTGAAGATGAAAAAGTAGAATCTGTAGTAGAAAGAAAATATAAAGTAGGTGCAATTTTAAAAAAACAATTTGTTGTTTTTACAAAAAGGATGTTAAAAATTTTTTTTAAAAAAAGATTTTTAAAAGCTTATTGACGTTGGCATAATTATAATTTAACCGATTTAGAATTATTTTTATTAATAGAATATTTATTATTATTAATCGAAAAGAAACTTTTTAAAAAAAAAATAATTTGTTATTTAGATAATTTATTTGGTTTATATTCTAAAAAATTAGAAAAAACTAAAAAATTAGAATTTCTTTTTTTAGATGAAAAATTAAATAAACACGCTATTTTAAAATTTTTTTTTAGTAAACAGCAAATATTTTTTCAACTTTTTGTAAATAATGACTTTGAACAAAGTACACATACTACTGTTGGTACATTAGTGCGTATTAGGGAAGATATTCTATTACATAATGATACAACTATTAGTATAAAACAATTAGAAAAATTAAAGGATAAAGAACTAAAAATACGTCAAAGACCAAAAAATTTTGAAGATCAAACGTTAAAAGATATTTTTGACAAAACTCTTAAAGTAAAAATTCCTGAAAAAAAAATAAAAACTGTAAAAAAAAAAAAAAAAAAAAAAAAAAAAAAATTCGTCATGATTTTGGTTTATCAGATGTATTGTACGTTTTATACAAAAACGTAGATTAACTATAAAAAAAAAAACAATATTATATATACATGGAATAAAAAAAATCTATAAGTTACTTTTAAATTATTTAATAAAAAGTTTTAAAAAATATAAAATATATTTATATATATTTAAATTTAATTTAAAATATCAATCAGAAAAAATAAAACACTATACTACTTTAAAAAAAAAAATAAGAAAAAAATTAATAAAATTAGAAAAATTTAGATCTTCATCTAAATTAAGTGATTATTAAAAAATAATAATAATTTTAATAAATTTTTTTTTTAAAAATATGCAACTATTGTATTTATTTTTAATAATTTTTTATTTATCTAATTTTGTTGTAATTCAAACAAATTATATTTTTATATATACTTTAAGTATATTTGAAAATATATGTATTATTTTAATAAGTATTTTTTTCTATAATTTTAAATTTTTAAAAAAAAAATGTATTTATATAGTTTTTATTCTAAATAATTTTTCAGAAAATATCTTAATTTATAAAGATATAAATATACTTTTATTAAATGGGTTATTTAATATTCACCCTTGAATTTATATAATTATTTATATTTATATTACTACCATTATTTTTAAACTTTTTTTTTTTAAAAATAATAAAATTTTTTTTATAAATTATAATTTTATTAATAAAATTATTAAAATAATTATAATTTATACTGTATTATTTATAATACTTGGTTCTTTATGAGCTACACAAGAATTAAGCTGAGGTGGTTGGTGAACTTGGGACATTATAGAAATAATAATATTACTTTTTTTAATAAATATTTTAGTTATATATCATATGAACAATACTTTAAACGTATACATATATAAATATTGTATATATTTATATATGTATATATTTATTTTTAATAAATTAGCAATCATAAACTCAATACATAATTTCATAATATTAAATGAAAATAATTATATTATGTATATTTTTATGTTAATATTAGTCATTGAATTAATTTATTTAAATATTTTTTTTTTTTTATTTTTATTATTATTAGTTTTTTATTTTTTTTTAAAAATATTTTTATTATTTTTATTATTTTTTTTTTTAAAAAATTTTAAATTACAAATATTATTATATAATAACGTGTACATATATAGTATGACAACAATATTTTTTATTTTTAATATTTTCAAAGATAAATATCATATATTTTTTATATTTTTTATATTTTTTATATTTAAAAATTCATATTTGATGCCACATTATTTAAAAATATATTATTATGCTATTTTATGTAATAATCAGTATTTATATAATTATAATAATTTAAATTTATTTTTTATTTATGATTTTAATTTGAATATTGATTATTTAAACAAAAATAGCATTTTTTTAGATTTTTCTAAAAATTTGATTACTTGTATAAACGAATATCACGCAAATACTGTTATTGTTGTTTATATTTTTTTTTGCAATACGAGAGTATATAAAAATAAACCTACTACGCTATTTTAATAAGTAAGCTATCATGTTTAAAAAATATAAAAATATTTTTGTATTAAGAACAAAGTCACAGCCGATTTTTTATTTTTAAATTTTGTTAAATTTATATGAAATTAAAAAAAAAAAAACTAAATAAAGATAAAATTTGTTTTAAAAAAAGATATAATTTAACTTTAAAAAATAAAAAATTATATTTTGGAACACACGGTATTTTTTTTTCTAAAACAACAAGACTTGAGTTAATATATTTAGTTATGTTTCGTAAGCTAATAAAACGATTAAAACATCCTGCAAAAAAAAATGTAATTTATCACAAAAAAATGTGATTTTGGTTAAAAAAAAATTATCCTTTATCAAAAAAATCTAAAAATTCACGAATGGGTAAAGGTAAAGGTAAATTTTTAAGATGAGTCATTAGAATACCAGCTAATTATACCATATTAGAATTTTTTGGGTGAAGTGTATATTCTTTAAAAAAAATATGTTATAAAATTAATAAAAAAAACAATTTATCAACAAAATTATTTTCTAATATACAAACAAAACCACAAATTATTATGTCAAAACACAAATACTCACATATTTTAGTAAATAAATATACATTAATTTAGTAGATTTTGAAAAACAAATTTTTAATTAAATTAAATTATGTATCCAATATAAAATTAAAAAATATTTATACAATCGAAAAATTTGATAAAAATAATACTTTATTTAATAAAAGAATTTTTTTTTTTTTTTTTTTGTTTATGTATATAAATAAAAAACAAAGTATTATTTTTAATGAAATAATATTCTTACATAAACCAAAAAAAAAAAAAAAATTTAATATTTTAAGAGCACCGTACAAAAATAAAATGGCGCAAAATTCATACACGTGGAGTAGATACAATTTTTCCATAATTTTAATTTTATTTTCCAATAATATTTTTTTAAAAGATTTTTATAATAATTCTTTTTTTATGTTTAATGTTTTTTTTAAAAACATCTTAACTACTAATGTATCATCTTTAAAAAATTTTAACATAAATTATAAATTTAATTATAAATTTTAATAAAATTTGCTAAAATATTTTTATTTTGTTGATCTTTTTAAAGAAAAAAATAAATTTAAGATAAAATTAACTCCGTATAAAAAACCTATTAGATATTTTATTATAGTAAACGCTATTTATTATATTTTTAAAATAAAATTTTTAACCAATATTCTATTTAACAAACTTATTATTTATCATTGATTTTTTTTTTCTTTTTTTAAAAAGTTTTATAAATTTTTTAATATGTTACACGTTGGTATACAAGATTATATTTTTATAAGTTATTATATTTTAACAATTTTTTTTATAACTTTTAGTTATTTTAAATATAATACAGTATCAATATTAATAAAATCTAGTAGCAAAGATACTAGATATACAAAAAATTTAAGTTCAAAAAAAAATTATAATTTTTTTTTTTTTAAAAATACCGCAGTAAACATTGTACTATTGTTTATTCATAATTTTTTATATCGCGGTTCTTCTGAGCCTTTACTTAGCGACCACATATTTATTACAGAAACATGTATCTATATAATAGGATTTATTCTAGTTTTAGCAGTCTTTGTAATAAATATATTATACAATTTAAGTCTATCAAAGTTGTATTTTTCTGTAGATTTTTTATATGTACTATCAATGATTTTCATTATACTAAATATTTTATTTTTGTCAAATACATTTTTTACATTTTATTTTATTTTAGAATTAACAGTTTGTTTAGTATTTTTTAAATTTGCAGTTTCGCGTTTTTGGTTTCGAAACCCATTAAAAATTTATTCTGTAAATTCTTTAGAAAAATTCTCGGGTGCACTACCAAAAAATCATCTAAATGTACTGTTTTATCAATACTGAGTATCTTTTTTTAGTTCTATTATGTTATTATTTTTTTTTATAAATTTAGAATTTTTTTTTAGTTCAACGGAATGAACTTTTATAAATTTACTATTATTATTTGGCGAGTTACCTAATTCATTTTATTTTTATTTTTTTATTTTTATTATAAGTTTTTTTTTAAAAATAGGAGCTGCGCCGTTTCATTTGTATAAAATCGAAGTTTACAAAGGTTTACCATTTATAACAATATTTATATATACAATAATTTTTTTTTCAGTTTATTTTTTGTATTTTGTAATATTATTATTAAATAATATGACTATGTTTTATGTATATTATTGAATTTCACTATCTATATTAATAATTTTAGGTATATTTTATTTGATATTTTTATTGTTTGATATAAATTTTTTAAAAAATTTTTTTGCTTATAGTACAATTATAAATTTAGTATCATTTATTTGTATATTACTTTCAACTTTTTAAAAAAATAATGACTTATGCGAACGAAGAAAATTAATTTTACCAAAAAAAAAATCATAAAAAATATTTTACGAAAAAATTCTCAAATGTTAACATACTTTATTTATACTCAAAAAAAACTTTATAATGAGTACTATTATAAAATAAATAAAAAGGTATACAATAGCTCAATTTTATACCCAACAGATTATAGAAAAAAAAATTTAACAACTGAAAAAATGTTAATAAATTTTTTAATGAAAAATGGTAATTTTTATAAAACAAAAAATATTTTAAAGCAAGCTTACGTTCTTATTTATAATTTTTTGTTATTTAACGAATTAACGCCCGTATCATTTAAAAAAAAATATGTATATTTTAATACACTTTCCCAAATTATTACTTATAGTAATTATTGGTGTATTTTTAATAATCTTATTTCTTATTTTTTAAAAAAAATAAAACCTTTATTTTTTTTAAAAAGTGTATCTCTTCTTCAAAAGTTTAAAAAAAAAAAAAAAGATTTACGCATTAATACACATAAGTATTTTTTGTGTAAAGTTCCAGAGCGTAAAAGATTAAATTTTACAGTACGCGAATTTTATCTTTATACCCAATCAATTAATCGATTTAAATGTTCTGATAGATTATGCTTAGGATTAATGAATATTTATTTTTACGATAAAAAATCTTTTTTATATTTAAAAAAATTACAGTGTTACAAAAAAGTACTAAGTAATTTTATAAGTACAGGTTTCAGCATAAAGTAAATGTTTACTTACATGTGTTACTTGTACTTGCTGTTAAAACATTAGTTTTAGGTGGATGCATGATGCCAATTGCGTTTGCAGCATTAGGTACTGGATTATTATTCGGTTTCTATAATATCGCTGTCGCAAGAAATCCAGACGAATCAGAAAATATCTTTAATACAACCTTAATGGGTTTTGCATTAATGGAGACTTTCGTTTTTTTATCGTTTGTTTTCGGATTTATTATATATTTCATATAAAGTTTATACATCTTTATATCTTTATATTTTTATATTTTTCGTATAAAGTTTATAAATTTATAAATTTTTATATCTTTATATATTTATATACTTTGGCATCTGCTATACAAAAATGTTCTATATGGCGTAGTGGGTGGTGCTGCGGGCGTATTTTAAGTGCACCCGTGTGCACCCCCACACCATGAATGCTTTATATGTATCTTGTATTAAAAGTTTTTGTTATTTGTTTAGTCGCAATTGGTATACGAGGTACTTTACCAAGGTATCGTATTGATCAGCTTACTCAGTATAATTGAAAACATTTTGTATTTTGTTGATTAGTATTTTTAATATTGATTTCCTTCTACGCAATAATATTAATATAATTATTTCTACAAATGTATTTTATGTTGCATTAGTTTGGGTAGCTCAGCGGCAGAGCGATGGACTGAAAATCCATAGGTCGTTAGTTCAAATCTAACCCCAGACATATGCCTTTTCATATAGCTAGCCGGGATAGACAAACCCACTTATCAAGTGTATTTATTTTATATTTTAAACTTTTTGTAGCATTCAGTTATTATTTTGATACATATGTAGATTGTGCAGCTTATTGTCTACTATACCCTGAAGATTTTATATTATATATTTTTTTTTATATTTTGTTAGTTTTATCTATAGCTATTTTTTCAAAAGATTGTTGTACTGACTTATCAAATTTTGCATTGGTTTTGCATTGTCCTGTTAATTTAACACCTTTTTATCAGAGTTTTTTTAACTTAAACTATAATTTACTTTTTTTTAAAAAATATTTATATTTTTTCTTGAAATCTTTTTTTTTATTTTGACGTCCTATTTTCAAAAAAATTTCTTATATTATTTTTTTTTTTAAAAATAAAAATAACTAATACTTTATGCGTGGGGTTTTTAATTTAAAATTAAATAAAAAAAATCAAAAATTATTAATATTTATTTTTTTTTATTCAAAATTATTTTTTGTTTTATTCAATTTAACTAATTTTATTTTTTCTAAATTAAATTTTAATTTCTTAAAAAGTTTTTCTTATTTTTTTTTTAATGAAAAATTTTTTATTTTTCAAATTTTTTTTAATATTATAAATTTTAATACAAAAAATTTTTTTTTAAGTTTTATATTTTTTAGGCAGGAGCAATGTTATAGTGATTTACCTACCCCCATTTACCATCCTATACGACAATTATTATTTGCAAATAATAATCATAATGATCATAGTGATAAATTTTTTTTTTTTAATAAAATTTATGGAAGAAAAAAAAAATTTTTATTTAATACATGCTGAAATAAATATACTTATACTTATTCACCTTTTAAAAAACCTTTTTTTTACTCCAAGCTCCATGAAAAAACTCTACATTTTGCATTCAATAAAAAACGTAAAAGATTTAAATCTTTTAGTAAAACCTCACTAATAAAGATGTCTATCCCAAAAATTTATATTACGGGTCAGTTTCACAAAACATATTTTTATAAAAATTGAGAAACATCTCATAATTCCTATAAGTATTTTAATTCTGGTGTTTTTTTATTAAATTATTTAATGTTTTTAAAAACTACAAATAAACGTGTATTTTTTTCTAAAAATTTAGTTCAAACAATTTATACATATTTAATCTTAAAATGTGAATTTTTTTTTAAAATTTATACTAATAAACTTTTTTTTTTTATTAGTACGTCCAAAGCATATAGTTTTTGTTCTAACATAGAATTTTGTATAGAATTTGAGTTTACAGAAATTTGTAAATTTACTCCTAATTTTACTTTTTATAAATCTTTAATTTTATATAAGACTTTTTATACAGTTAAAAAATCAAAAAAATTTTTTAAAAAGATTTTTATTTTTAAAAAATTTTTTTCATTGTTTTTAAAAAAAAATAATATTGGAAAATTGATATGGTTTATACATTATTTTAAGATGGATAAAAGTACTTTTGACTTAATAATAAAACCTTTATTTTTTAAAAATAAAAAATATTTTAAACATTTAATAAAATATTTTAATTACAATAATAATTCTTCTAAAAAAGAAAAAAGCAATCGTGCGCTAATTTTAAATTATACTTTCCATCAACAGTTTAAATCAAAAGTTTTAGATAAAAAATTCGAAAATTTATTTTTTTTTAAAAAAAAATTAGTAAAAAAAGATTTAAATTATTTGTCAACTATACGTAGTTATACTGGTATACATTATACTTTCGAAAACGCATTAACAAATGTTTTTAGAAAATTTAAAACATTTTTTCTTACAAAATTAATTTTACAAAAAACTTATATAAATTTTTTTGATTCAAAGTATTTGTTTAATTTTAAACTTTATTCATTTTTAGTATTCTTGCCTGAAAAATATCTATTTAGTTTTGCAAAAAGAGCTTTTAGATTTAATAATAAAAAAAGATTTACTAAATATAGTAATTTATTACCTATTTATTATATTCCAAAGATGCCTAGAAATTTTTTTAAACAAATGTTGATTTCTCGTATAAGTTTGTTTAATATTTATCTTTGATATTTGGTAAATATTTCAGAAATTAAATTGAAAAAAAAATTTTTTTATAAAGTTTTTAGTTTACATAATTTTTTAAAAAGATTTAGGCAGCGTGCATTTTTTAAGTATATTCGACGAAATTTTAGTTTTTTTAAATTTAAGGTTGGTAAAAATTTTTTTTTTAATGAAATTTTTGAAGTACTTTGGCTTGTATTTTTATTTAAAGATACTTCACTTTTTATGAGTTGATTTGTTTGAACACTTTCAAGTATTCATTACAAAAAGGTAAAAACATTTTTATTTTTTTTAAAAACATTTTTAGTAAATTATTTATTACCACATATTAGTAAAGTAACGGGTGTAAGGGGTTTTTTTTTTGATATACGCGGAAAAGTTGGTGTTACAGGTGACGCAAAAAAAAGACATGTTCAAATATCATGGGGTAAATCAAGTTATACTACAAAAAATATAAAATTTTCATTAAAACAAGGTCTTGTTCATAGTAAAACCGGAGTTATGGGTGTAACGGTTGTTATTACTTTTTAGTTAAATATAAGTTACCTTTTTTCCTTTTTTTTTTAGAATTAATTGTCTACCAAAACGTATACCTTTTTTAGTAAATAGGTCGTTTGGCCTTATTTTTTGCATATTTTTACAAATAGTTTTTAAAAATATTCAATTTGTACAAAAAAAAAAATACTTTTGTTTACCTAATCTTTTGACTTTACAATTTTTTATCTTTACTAAATTTATATGAGATAATCAAAATAAAAACTTTAATCGTTTTATTTTACGTCTTTTTATTTTTAAGCCTTTACTTTTAAATTTAAATTTTTTAAAAAAGAACATTTCTCAACTTTTTATTAATGTATTTGATAAATATTGATAAAAATCTATATTTTTCTTTAAATCTATATTTCTTTTAAAAATTTTTACGCTTTGTATATTCTTTAAAAATTGAATTTTTTTTGAATGTATTCATAAAAAAAAAAATTTATTTTTACTTTTATTATATATTAAAAAATAATTATTTTTTTTAATTATTGAAGTTTTAAAAAAAAATGGTATTATAATAGCAGTTTTATTATTATACATTCGTTTATTTAATTTATTATAATTCTAGTTTTGCTACTAGAATACCGCCTAAATGTACATCATTTATAGATTTTATTAATTCCAATCCATTAGTAGTACTTATAATGATTTTAGTTTTCTCAACTTTCATTAATTTTAAAATTTCATTTTTTGAAAAAAACAATTTTTGATTGTTTATTAATGTTACGATTTTTATTTTTTTATTTATTTTAAATGTAATGTATTTGATATTATTTATATCTGATACTTTATATCAGCATATTATATTTATTTTTATTAAAATTTCTAAAAATTGTGTTATTGTTTTAGCATATCTGACTGTTTTTAAATTTTTTTTATTTTTACACATATTTGAAAATATTGTGATAAAGTTTAGAAGACTTATCATTTACTGATGCTTAAATTAGGGATTTGACAAGTTGCATTTAATTTTTTTATTGAATGTCTTCGCAAATGTAATTTTGAATGTACACCGCGGTGTCTATTTAATATTAAACAAACTTTTTTTTGAAAACTGATTCTAGATTTTATTGAAAATCTAGTTAATTTATACTTTATAAAACTTCTTATTTTAGGTTTTACATATTTACTTTGAATAACGCTTTTATATATTATGTATTTGTATTCATTTTTTAAATATTTTAATTTTAAAATTTTATTTTTTAAAATATTTACATTTAGCATTATCTATCTATTTCTCCAAGAACTATATCAATAGTTCCTATCATTGCTGATAAATCAGCTAAAAAATGACCTTTTACAATATCTGGTAATAAGTGCATATGATGATAAGCGGGTGATCGTACTTTACATTTATAAGGTATATTTGAGTTATCAGAAATTAATGATACACCAAACTCACCTTTGGGTGATTCAACTGCTTGATACGTTCACCCACTTTTTACAGGAAAACCTTCGCTTCAATATTTAAAATGTTTTATAACTTCTTCCATTGATGTATAACTATTTTTATAATTTGTTGAAATTAATTTTTTAGGTGTAATGTAATTTAATATGTAGTGCGGTAAAATATTTGAATATTTGTTAGATTTTCTTGTATTTTTTTTTAGTAATGTTATTTTATTTATTACTTGATTTATAATATTTAAACTTTCAGACATTTCGCACATTCTTATTAAGTATCGATCGTAAGAATCTCCATGTTGACCTACAAAGCTTCGAAAATTTAAATAATAATAATTACTGTAAGTTTCTAATCTAGATAATCTAATATCTCTTTTTAAACCAGTGCATCTAGACATTACACCAGTTAAACCGTATTTTAAAGCAACATTGTAAGAATATGTACCAATATTTATTAATCGTTGTTTTCATATTTTATTATAAGTTAGTAAATTATGCATTTCGTTTAATGTTGTAAAACAATTTCTAGTAAAATTCAAAATATCTTCTAATAAAAACGTAGAAATTGCGTGTAAATTTACTTCATTAGGTCTATAAAAAGCTGCATGCATTCTTGCCCCCGAAACTCTTTCATAAAATTCCATAATTTTCTCGCGTTCTTCAAAAGTTCAGAATACAGAAGCCATACTTCCGACGTCAAGCGCATGGCAACCGACAGCTAATAAATGATTTAAAATTCTTGTAAGTTCATCAAATAATGTTCGTACTTGTGTAAAAGTAGCTGTATAATTAGTTGTATTTAATAAGGATTCTATTGCTAAACAATATGCATGTTCTTGCATTACCATTGATACATAATCAAATCTATCAAAATATGGTAAGGATTGTAAATAAATCTTATCCTCCATTAATTTTTCACTACCTCTGTGTAATAATCCTATATGTGGATCTGCCTTTTCTAGTATTTCTCCGTTTAATTGAACTATTAATCTAAGAACACCGTGTGATGCTGGGTGTTGTGGTCCAAAATTTAAGTTTACAGTTTTTAAATTTTTTAAATTATTTGAATTATTAGAAATTAGCGGTTGTCATGTATGAAATATACTTCTATTCAAAATTACTTATGAATGCAGTTAATTTAGCTATAAGTTTGATTTTTGTAAATGTTTTTATATATTTAATTATTACAATTAATATATTTTTAATTTTTTTTCTTTATGATACTAGATATTTTAGAACTTTAAATGAGTTGCGGGGGTTAAATGGTAATAATATTATTTTAGTAATTTTAATTTTATGTTTTTTATCTTTTGCGGGAATGCCACCCCTTTTGGGATTTTTTGGGAAATTTTTAATTGTTATTTTTTTTTTTTATAAAAGTCAATTTCTTTTCTTTTTTTTATTTTTATTTTTAAATTTTTTTGTAATATATTTTTATATAATAAATCTTAGATTTCTTATTAGTAAAAATAAGAAAAGTTTTTTTTTTATAAATAATTATAGTGTTTATATTAATATTAACATAATAACACTATTATTGTTTTTTACATTATTAAATGTATTTGGTTTATTTTTTATAAACGATATAATTTTATTTTTTAATTTTATTACTAGTTTTAATTTTTAATATGTCAACAATTTTACAAAGATATAAAATTGAAGCAAAAAGAAAAAAAGATAATCGTAAAACTGCTATCTTAAAAAAATGTCCACATACACGTGGTTGAGTCAACAGACTGACTATTGTAACCCCCAGAAAACCTAATTCAGCAAAACGTCCAGTAGTAAAAGTTTTTTTAAGAAAAATGGGTAGACTAACAGCACATTTACCAGGAATAGGGCATACAATTAGAAAATATTCTAAAGTATTAGTTCGTGGCCGCGGTCCTAGGGATTTACCGGGCGTTCGTTATTCTTGTGTACGTGGTGTTTTAGATTTTATAGGTTTAAAAAAGAAAAAACGCAGGAGATCAATTTATGGTGCAGAACAAAACAATTTATCTAAAATTAGAGCAAGGCGCAAATATAGATTTTCTTTACGAGTTTCAACAAGAGATCGTTTAAAAAAAGAATCCAATGATAAATTAATTGAAATATATGAACAAGAAAAAGACAATTATGCTGCTAATTTAGTAATTAAACATTATTCTTACTTAGATGAAAATATAAATAAAACTTTTTCTAAAATAAAACTTGTGAATTCTTATTTAATTCCTTTATTAAATTCAGAAAATTATACGGGTAAATTATTAGAGTTTTTCAATTTTATTTATTATTATTATTGTTTTAAAGGTAAAAAATTGTTAAATTACACACTTTTTCAAAATTACTTTATTTATTTATTTTATAAAAATTATTTATACACTAAAACTTTTTTCTACACTAAAACTTTTTTCTACACTAAAACTTTTCCAATTAAAATAAAATTATTGTTATTTTTTTATAATTTTAATAAAATTAATTTTAATAAAATTAATTTTTTAAATACAAATATTTCATTTTTTTTTAAAAATTATTTTTTTTTTTTAAAAACTCAAAAAAATTATTTTTTATTTAAAAGAAAACACTTTGAAACTGAAAAACAATTTTTTAAAAAAATAAAAACTATAAATAATATTAAACCTAAATTTTTAACTGTTTTACCAAAAAAAAAAAGTTATAAAATGTTAGTTCTTAAAAAAGTTTTAAATAAGTATAAAAAAACTTCATTTAGTTTAAGACGCATTCGTAGTCTTGTTCGTGTTTTTTCAAATATTCATAAAAAATTTTTTTTTTTTAAAAAGTTATATATGATTTACAATTATTATTTTAACTTTATTTTTAACGGCAATAAATCTTTTTATTTTTATAAAAATAAAAAATTTGTGAGTAGTAATAATTTATTTTTAAATAAAGTTAATTTTAGTTTTAATCAGTTTGTTATTGTAAAAAGTAATTTTTTTTTTGATAATGTTTTTTTTAAAAATAAAAAATTATATATTTATCTTAAATTTCTTAAGAAATGTGTAAAAGTTGAAAAACAAAAACATATACAAATTAAAAAAAAATTTATTTTTTATAAATTAAAAAAAAAATTATTTTTTAAAAAAACTAATTTTTTTAAAATGTGGCAAATGCAAAAAAAATTTTTAAAAAAAAAAAAAAAAATACAATGATTGTAGTATAGATATATATATATATATCTATATATTGCGAGTAGATTTTGTAAAATCATCAGTAAGTTCTGTAGTGTCTTGAGCTCGTCAAGGGTCTTTTTGGCCTTTGACTTTTGGTTTAGCTTGTTGTGCAGTTGAAATGATGCACGCAACTGTTAGTCGATATGATTTTGATCGATTTGGTGTTATTTTTAGAGCAACCCCTAAACAATCTGATATGATAATAGTAGCTGGTACTTTAACAAATAAAATGGCACCAGCACTACGTCGTTTATACGAACAAATGTTAGATCCTAAATGAGTGTTATCCATGGGTAGTTGTGCAAATGGTGGTGGTTATTACCATTATTCATATTCTGTAGTTCGTGGTTGTAATAGGATAATCCCAGTTGATATTTATGTACCAGGTTGTCCCCCAACAGCAGAAGCATTGTTATATGGAATGATTCAACTTCAAAAAAATGTTTATAGTCAAGTAAATGATAATGTATCTGAAAGCAAAAAAAAAAGCGTGATCACCAAGGCTGTTTTATAAAACTTTGTATTCTTATACAAAGACTAATAGCAATTATTTATACGATCCTATATCGTATAAAAGTTTATTGCTATTGGCTACAAGGATTTGAGTTTATAAAGAAAAAACCTATATTAATAGCAGTTTTTTTTTTTTAAACTATAAGGGTTGTATAACCGAGGGTGTTATACTAGATCTTGAATATTTAAATTCTGACTTTGAATGAAAATATTTAAGAGAAGATAGGCGATATAATTATCATTTTTTAAAACTTATATATTTTTTAAAACCACTGTATATTATTAATAATAAAAGTATTTTTAATTACTACTATTACTACTTTAATTCATTTATTTATAAAGATCTGTTTTTAAAAAATTATAGTATGTATAAAACACAATTCTTAACGGAGTATGTTTGTAAGTTTTTTTTTTTTTTTGAAAATACTTATTTTATCGATTACTTTTCTGTAAATAAATTGCGTTTTAATTTACTTTCTGAACATTACTGCCATATTTATTATTTTGAAGACTATATTCCAAAAAATTCTTTAGAATTTTTTTATATTAAAAATAATTTTTTTAAAAATAATTTTTATAATTTTTTTTTTAAAAAAAGTGTTTTTTATTTATCTGAAAATAAAAAAACATTATTTTGAACAGATTATTTAGGTGTAAAAAAAAACTATTTTATGCAATATAAATATTTAACTGTAAATAATTTTATTTTTAAAAAAATATTTTTTTTAAATAAAAAATTAAAAAAAAAAAATAAATTTTTAATTAGTAAAAACGAATGTAGTAATAAAATGTATTTTTTTTATTTGTATAAAATATTAATTTTTTATTTTTTAAAATAATAAATTTTTTTAAAAAAGTATAAACCTGTAATTTCTAGTTTTAGATATAAAAAAAGAATAGAAACTTGCTTATTTTTTCAAAAAAAACTAAAATCTCTTTCATATACGCATCTTAATACAGGCGGTCGGAATAATAGTGGTGTTATTACTGTACGTGGTAAAGGTTTTAAAACCCAAAAAAGATGTGCAATTATTAATTATTCAAATTATTTTTTTAAAAATGTTGCTTTAGTAATTGGTTTATTTAGACAACAAGGAAATTCTTCATTTTTAGGTCTTATAAAATTTGGATCTGGAGCATTGACATTTTTTTCTTTATCGCATGGTGTTTTCCCTGGAAAATATTTATATACTTTAAATTTAAAAAGACAATTTATTAAAAAATATTTTAAATCTGGGTGTCGTGTTTTAGTTAAATTGTTAAACTATAAAACAGTTTTTTCTCAGATCTTAATTAATAAAAAAAAGTATATACAGTATATAAGAGCAGCAGGTACTTACGCTAAAATTTTTAAAAAATATGATGATTTAAAATTATCAGCATGTGTTTTTCCTACAAAAAAGGTCAAATTTTTATCTTTTATGACTATGGTTACTTTAGGTAGAAATTCCAATGTTGCGCACCGAAAGGAATTTTTATCAAAATGTGGTAATAATTTAAAATTAGGATTTAAATCGAAGGTTCGCGGTGTTGCCATGAACCCTGTTGATCACCCACACGGTGGCCGTACTAAATCTAATAGTCCCGAGTGTTCTCCTTGAGGTTGAGTTGCAAAAAAAAACAAATAACTATTTGGGCAGATCAAAATGAAAATTAATAAACTTTTCAAAACATATATGAAAATTGATTTGATGCATAAATACTTTTAAAAAATACAAATTTAAAGTAAAAAAAAAAATGTATAATCGATTTTTATTTAGAACTTTATTTTTTAATCGTAGTTCATGCATACCAAAATGTATAAAAAGAAAATCTTTGTGTTTTTATAAAATAAAAAAATATTTTTTAATTAAACAAAGCAATTTAAATAGTGGTTACAAATTTGGAGAATTTTTATTAAGTCGTAAACCTTATTATTATCCGCAAAAAGAACGTGGTAAAAAAAAAAAAAGTTTTAAAAGATAAATTAATTTATTGGGTCAAACAAATTTACCAATGCTAAATAGAGCTGGTACATCAATTTTTTGAAATTCGAATAATGAAAATTTAATAAATTTTTTAAAATGTTTTTGCGAAAGTTTTTTTTTTCAAAAAACATTATTATTATTTTTATCAAATCGTTTGCCAAAATTTATTACTTTTATAAAAATAAAAAAATTATTTAATAAAAAAATTGTTTTTAAAAAAAACCAAAAAAATAACTTTTATGTAAAATTTTTAAAAAAATTTAAATTGGTAAAAAAATATAAAAAATTTTTTAAATTTTTATATAAACAAAAAAGTATAAAATGTTATTTTACTAAAGTTTTTTTTTTATCTTATTCCAATTGAGTTATTGTTACAGTTCGTATTTATAAAAGATACAAAAAAATATTTATTTTTAAAAAAAAAAAAATTAATTTATTATTATTGTGAAAATTTTTTTTTTTTAATAATACAATAAAAAAAAAAAAAATAATTTTTAAAAAAAATAATTTTTAAAAAAAATAATTTTTAAAAAAAATAATTTTTAAAAAAAATAATTTTTAAACTAATAAATTATTTTTAAGTAAGTATAAAACTTCCACGGATGCCATAAAATATATTTATGGACTTGGTAGTTTTTATATTGTTTATTTAAAAAAACGATTTGAAAAAGTAAATAAAATTTATTTTTCATCTAAATATAATATTATTTTAGCAATACGAATATTACGTACTTTTTTACCACTAAATAAAGATTTAAAATTTAGACTTTATGCACATTTATATTTTTTTTTTTTAATAAAAAATTATAGAGCTTTAAGACATTTACAAGGATTACCTGTACGAGGTCAACGAACATGAAGTAATGCAAATACTCAAAAAAGATCAAATGTAGATTTTAAAAAAATATTTGCTCATAAAGCGTGACAAATATATCCATTTTTAACACGTACATATTCAACAACTGCCGCATTAGCTGAATATGCTAATTATATTTGGAAAAGTAATTGACGATCTGAATGAAATTCCGCTAGACAACAAATAGATAATATGCATAAACATAAAACACTTGTAAAAATTGATTTGTACGCTATGTCTAAATTTTTTATAAGAGTTGAAACTGGTGGTTATAAAGTTTCAAAAAAAACTAAACAAAAGCGTAAAACAGAAAAACGTTTAAATTTTACAACAGGTTTTGATTTTAATTTTACAAAAAATTATTTAAATAAATCTGCAAGAGAGTTAAGACATATAAACATGCAAGTTTTTTATACTAAAACAAGTAGATTAATTAAAGAGAAAGAAGCAAAAACTCAAAAAAAAAAAAAAAATCCAAAATTAGGAAAAGGTATAAAAAGTATGAAAGTTGCAAGAAAATTAAAAAAAAAAAAAAAAAAAACAGTTTGAGATTAAAATTTTAAATTAAATGCAAATTAAAAATAATGTTTTTTCAAAAAAAAAAAAAATAAGTTTTTTACCTTTTTTAAAAAAAAAAACTGAAAAAGTTTTTAATTTAAATTTTTTTAAAATTATAAAGTTTACATTTAATATTTTTTTTTTTTCAAATATGTGAAATTTACATATTATTACTATAATAAATCTTTTTAAATTTGTTAGATATAATACTAAATTTTTTTTTTTAAATATTAATTTTTTTTTTAAAAAAGGTAATAAAAATAAAAATAAAATTATGCTTTGTATTTTTGGCCATTTAGGTTTTTTTTTTAAAAATTTTAAATATAAATTTATTTTAAAATATTCTAAACATACTTTAAAAAAAAAGATTTTGTTTAATTTAATTTTAAAAAAAAAACAAAGTTTATTTAGTCAGTTTAATACGTTAAAAAGATCATTATTTTATTCTACTTATAAACTTATAAAAGAACAAAGACTTCTTTTTAATAAAAAAAATAAATGAAAATTCAGACAAAATAGAGAACTTTTTACAAAAAGTGCAAAATTTACTTTTTTAAAATTTCGTAATTTTCGCACCATATCATTTAAAAAAAAAAATAAAATAAATATATATAAATATAATAAATATTTTAAAAAACGTAAAAAAACACCGTTACGCTTAAAAAAGGCATTAAAAGTTTTAATGTATAAAAATAAATTTTCTCGATATACAAAAAGTAGACGTCTTTTTTTACGAATAAATAAGAAATATAATAAACAATTATTTGTTAACAGGCAGATTATTAAAGAGATTTTTTTTAATAAATTTACAAAGCAGCACATTATTACTAAATTTTTACAAAAATTATCAAACCAAAAAAATTATAATAGTGCTGTAAAAAGTCAAATGTTTCTATATTTTATTTTATTAAATTGTCAAATGTTTTTATTTAAGTCAGATGTTTTTTTTTTTATAAAAACATTTGGTGTTTATATAAATGGTGTAAAATGTAAAAATGAATTTAGAGTACTAAATCCAAATGATGTAATTCAAGTACCTGTTATTAATACATTTTTTTTTTTTTTTAAAAAAACTCGGTTTTTGACAGAATATTTTTTTAAAAGATATCAAAAAAAATTTTATAAACTTTCTTTAACTTGGGGTATTTCAAACAAAAAACGTAGTTATACAATGCCTAACTTTTTAAATAAATTATTACACTATCGTACCGATATACCAAATAATTTTGAAGTAGATTTCTCTTCTTTAATAATTGTAATATTATATAATACTAATATATTTTTAAACTCCCACTGAATTTATAAAAATTATTTTTCTACGTTTCTTGTAAAATTATACAATTGACGTAAATTAGCATAATACTTCTATTTCAATAATACTAATGGTGGGTTTCTTCGATTATTTAAATGAAATGAGTACATACATTTGACTAGAAAGTTTTTGAACGTACCTAACGTGTGAATTTATTAATTTACATGGTACATGTCCTGTTATTGCTGAAACACGCAATTCGGGTAATGATCTTGACAATCTTGAATCATCAATTTACACATTTGTATTTTGAAATATTGATTGAATTTTTTCTTATATTACCACTAATGCTGTAATTGGTTTAAAATTTGTTTTATCAAATGTTTTATCTTTATTGCATAATTCTGACTTTGGGTATTTTTTTGAATATGTATGATACAAATACATACAGAATTCAAATGCTCAATTATTTGTAAATAGTGTTATATTTGATTTAATAAATTTTGGTAAATCAATAGAACTTCCTTTTACAGTTTCTATTGATATTCAACCTGTTATAGGTTGATATTCCCCTTATGTACTTGAACATCCAGAACTTTATACATGCGTTTCTCGATATGAAAATAATTATTATTTTTCTAAATTTGGAGAATATGCTGTTTCTTTTTACGGTAGTAATTGCTATTTAGTTTTATCAGCTTCATTACAAATAGCTGGTAATCTTTTTTTAGTTTTTTACGTATGACTTTTATTAAAGGTATTTTTTTTTTCTTATTTTTTTTCAACAACAAATGACTCACAAGCAGCTGACGTAGATCATTCTGTTAATTCTATAACAGCTGAAGCTGAAAAGGAAATCTCATCTATTGATGATTTAATTATTATATTTTTAGCGTTATTTTTTATTTTCGGCGGATATTTTATGACACACGGTTTATGTCAACTATTGCATGTCATAAATTCAATTTTATTAGTTTTTTTAATTATTCCTATGTTTTTTTTTTTTATTTACGTCGTACCACTTTGTTTATTATTTGATTTTGGAATATTTTGTTTTGTGTATTTAAGAGGTTCGGGTCCAACATCGATGTTAGCCGCCGAATTGTTGTACGATGTTATAAATTTGTTTGCATTTTATATTAGAGTACTTATTCAATTAGCTAGAATACTCTTAATGTTAATTGCTGGGGGATCTCTTCAAGAATTCATATATTATGTTGGTGTTGATTATAAACTTTTCTTTGAAAATGAAAATTTTTTTGAGGATATATATAATATTGAATTTAATTTAAGTTCTATTTCATATTTTTTTTTCGTTAAATTTCCAGGTTATATTTTATATTGAATTTATGAAATATTTCATACTTATTTTGTAGTTACAATTCAAACTATTGCTTTTTTTGCTATGGTTTTTTGGCTATTTTTTTATTTATTTACTTTTTTTTTTTCGGAGTATCATGAACAATACTTCAATAAGAAACGAAAATTATATAAACTTTTTATTGAAGATCTTAAAAAATAATTGTATTTTAATTGTATTTTATTATTTTTAATCAGTTTATGCTTTATTCTTTTTTTATTACTAATAATTTTAAACGAGCCGCGCAATCTGGATTTTATATAGATTTTTTTTTAAAAAATGTTTTTGAAATATTAGTCAGAAATACTTTAATTTATACAGCACAATTTTTTTGTGAAAAATATATAATAGAACATTTTACAAAAAAAATATTTGTAAATATAATTTATATATTTAATCAATTTAATAAAAGTACAAATTTTAATTTTAATTTTTTTTTTTTGCAACTTATAATTTTAATTTTTTATATAGGATTTTTTATTAATTTGATTCTATTAATTTTATAAAATACTATTATTTATTAATACTTTTAGGTTTTATTTTTAATAAACCCTTTTAATAAACCCTTTTAATAAACCCTTTTAATAAACCCTTTTAATAAACCCTTTTAATAAACCCTTTTAATAAACCC
>JFJP01006029.1_pt1 | contig 44945 bp, 38 predicted proteins | sample 431651 | NCBI WGS metagenome assembly JFJP01 (sample SAMN02602958, study PRJNA72255) | Microbial mat metagenome, whole genome shotgun sequencing project. | biome: fresh water; feature: sink hole; material: water; isolation source: purple microbial (photo- and chemosynthetic) mats found in...
ACGGGCCTATGCCAGCGGCGCCACCCTGCTGGTGGCCAACCTGCAGTACACAGGCATTGTGTTTGCGGGCATCTACAGCATCGTCATCTTCCACGACGACCTGCCGCTGCTGGGCTGGCTGGGCATGGCGCTGATCATTGCCAGCGGCATCACCGCCACCCTGCTGCGCGCCCGCACCGCACCCCAAACCCCACCCGAAGACCATTCCGCCTGAGGCCCCACATGACCGTTTCGTACACCACCCTCATCTCCGTGGCCAACCTGGCCCGCCTGCTGGCAACCCCGGCCGACGTGCGCCTGTTTGACTGCACGTCAGACCTGATGAACCCCGCCCTGGGGCCGCAGCAGTTCGAGGTGGCGCACATACCCGGTGCCACCCACGCCAGCCTCGACCAGCACCTCTCGGCCCACGGCGGCAGCGTGGCGGCCGGCACGGCCGCGTGCGGTGGCCGCCACCCTTTGCCCACCCGCGAAGCATTTGCCCGCTGGCTGGGCAGTGTGGGCGTGAGCAACACCACCCAGGTGGTGGTGGTTGACCGCAACGGCGTGAACTACGCCGGGCGCCTGTGGTGGATGTTGAAGTGGTGCGGCCACGAGGCCGTGGCGGTGCTCGACGGGGGTCTGCAGGCCTGGACCGCTGCGGGCCACCCCGTGGCAACCGGGGCTGCGCCGGAGGTACACACACCCAGGTCCTTCTCACTCGCGCCGCCATTGGTGACGCTGATTGACACCGCAACGGTGGTGGAGCGCCTGGGCCAACCAGACCAGACCGTTCTGGATGCCAGGGGTGCGCCCCGCTTCAGGGGTGAGGTAGAGCCACTTGACCCGATCGCGGGCCACATCCCCGGCGCGCTGAACCGGCCCTTCCCCACCAACCTGGACGACCAGGGCCTGTTCAAACCTGCGGCCCAGTTGCGCCAGGAGTTTGACGCGCTGCTGGCGGGACGCGACCCCGCCACCGTGGTGCACCACTGCGGCAGCGGCGTGAGTGCGGTGCCCAATGTGCTGGCCATGGAACTGGCCGGGCTGGGCCGACAGGCCTTGTACGCGGGCAGCTGGAGCGATTGGAGCAACACACCCGGCCTGCCGGTGGAACGGGGCTGACCCGCCTGCCAGCGATACCGAGTGTGGCGGGACCAGGCTCAGGCGACGCCGTGGGTTTTGAACCAGGCGAGCGCCCGCTGCCAGCCGTCTTCAGCCGGGTCCTTGGCATGGAAGGCGTGGGGCGCATCCGGGTACAGCACAAACTCGGACGCTTTGGCCGCCTTGGACCCAGTTTTCAGCGCCTCTTGCATGGCGGCCACCGTGTTGACCGGAATGCCGGTGTCTGCGGCACCGTACAGCCCCAGCACAGGGCCGTTCAGGTTGGCGACAACGTCCATGGGGTGTTTGGGGTTGAGCGCGTTGGTCTGGCCCATCAACCGGCCGTACCAGGCCACACCGGCCTTGATGTGTTTGCTGTGCGCGGCGTACAGCCAGGTCTGGCGGCCACCCCAGCAAAAACCAGTGACGCCCACTTTGTTCAGGTCGCCACCGTGGGCACCAGCCCAGGCCACCGTGGCGTCGAGGTCGGCCATCACCTGCGCATCGGGCACCTTGGAAATGACCTCTGCAATCAGCTTGGCCATCTCGGCGTAGCCCTGTGCATCGCCCTGACGCACAAACAACTCGGGCGCAATGGCCAGGTAACCGGCGTGGGCAAACCGGCGGGCGGTGTCGGCGATGTATTCGTGCACACCAAAAATTTCGGACAAAACAATCACCACCGGCAAATTGGTTTTGCCCTCTGGCGCCGCCCGGTAAGCGGGCATGGCAAAACCGTTCACATCGATCGTCACATCGCCAACCGTGAGGCCTTTGGCAGACGTCTGGATGGCCGTTTGCGCTGCGATGGGCATGACCGATGCGGCATAACCCACGCCCAGGGCGGCTTTCAGTGCGGTGCGGCGGGTCGCACCCTGTTCGCTGGTCTGGCCGGGCAACAAAGCTTTCAAGTCGGACACTTGGTCGGTTTTCAGCATGGGGATGTCTCCTGTGAGTTTGGTTGAGGCGGCGCCAAATGCTAACGGCTTTCCCAAAAACCCCACGAACGCCTGGCACAGTGCACAGTTGGCGACCAAGCCGCGCAGCCGTGGCATTTGCATGTCCATCAGCAGCGGTGCCACCACCACCGAGACCCACGGTGAGTTGGCAGCGCAACAGAAACCGGGTGTGCCCGTTTGACGTGGATCAAGTCCCTTGCAAAGCCGCAGATTGGGTGTCTGCAGACCGGGTTTTCTCAAGGCCCATGCACCATGGCAATGCTATGGTCCACAACAGGACTGCGAACTCACGAGGAATAACTATGTTTGACGGATTCAAGCTCACGCAGCGCGTGTGGGCCGTGGTGGTGGTGTATTGGCTGGTGTTCATTGTGGCCATGGGCACTGGTTTCACTGGAATGAAAACCGCGCGCGACTCACTTCAGCACGTACACGACGACCGCATGGCTGCGGCTGTTGCCGTCGCGCAGATGCGCCGTGGCTACCTGGTCAACCGCATGGAAATGCTGTTGATGTTCCAGCACGCGCCCGACTCTGCATTGCTGAGCATCCACGACCACCCCATCACGATGCACACCGACAACATAGGCAAGCTCAAGGCCGACAACGACTCCGCTCAAAAAATCGTGCTGGAACGCACGATAGACGATCAGGAACGCGCCCTGATCGACCAAATGCAAACAGCACGCAAAGGCTGGCAAGCCAAGCGCGACCAAGTGATGGATGCCATGAACAAGGGCGACTTCAGTCCGGCCACCATGGCTTTTTTTCTGGCGGCAGGTCGCACCGAAGGCGGGGCCTTTGAAAAAGCCATGAGCGACTTGGTGAAGTACCAATCCGCAATGGCACAGGAAGAAACTGCCGATGCTGACGCGCGATACGAGCAAAGCAAATGGATATTCGGTGCCATCGCCTTGCTGGGTGCGCTGCCCATGACACTGTTCATGCTCGGCACCTTGCGCCGCATGTCCAAAGGCTTTGCCGCTGTCGACGAAACCGCCAGCGCCATCGCCCAAGGCGACCTGCGCCACCAGATCACTGCGAACGGTGACGACGAAATCACCCACTTGCTGCGCCAGATGGACACCATGCAGGGCAATTTGCGCCAACTCATTTCCAAGGTCATATCCGGTTCAGACTCGATCGCCAGCGCGGCCAGCCAGGTGGCGTCGGGCACGCTGGACTTGTCGGGCCGGACCGAGCAACAGGCCAGCTCGCTGGAGCAAACAGCGGCCGCCACCGAAGAACTCAACAGCACCGTCAAGCTCAACGCCGAAAACGCCGTCCAGGCCAACCGCATGGCCGAAGAGGCGTCGGACGTGGCGGTCAAAGGCGGTGCGGTGGTGGGCCAGGTGGTGCACACCATGGACGAGATCAACACCAGCTCACGCAAGATCGTGGACATCATTGCCGTGATCGACAGCATTGCGTTTCAGACCAACATCCTGGCGCTGAACGCTGCGGTGGAAGCCGCCCGTGCGGGCGAACAGGGCCGGGGCTTTGCGGTGGTGGCGTCTGAGGTGCGCAGCCTCGCGCAGCGCTCGTCCACCGCCGCCAAAGAAATCAAAACGCTGATCGACGACTCGGTGAGCAAAGTGACCAGCGGCACCCAACAGGTGGACGAGGCCGGGGCCACCATGAAAGAAATTGTGGCCAGCATCGAGCGCGTGACGGCACTGATGCGCGAAATTTCCAGCAGCAGCAGCGAGCAGTCTGAAGGCATTTCGCAAATCAACCAAGCCGTGGCGCTGATGGACGGCGTGACCCAGCAAAACGCAGCACTGGTGGAAGAGGCCTCGGCCGCCTCGGCGTCGCTGCAGGAGCAGGCCCGTCAACTCACTGAGGTGGTGAGCGCGTTCAAACTGTAAGCGCCATTATTTTGTAGCTGCTTACGCTCGCCAGCATTGCGCTGGCGGGCTTTTTTATGTATTTTTCAGTGGGCTTTTTCCCAATTGGGCCCCACGCCCACCTCGGCCAGCAGTGGTACCTTGAGTTGGGCCACGCCGGCCATCAGGCGTGGCACTTCGGTTGTCACCCAGTCCACCTCTGATTCGGGCACCTCGAACACCAGTTCATCGTGCACCTGCATGATGATTTTGGTGGCACGCTGTTGCTCGTCCAGCACGCGCTGCACCGCCACCATGCTCAGTTTGATGAGGTCGGCCGCCGTGCCCTGCATGGGCGCATTGATGGCGGCGCGCTCGGCCCCCGCGCGGCGCGGGCCGTTGGGGCTGTTGATTTCAGGCAGGTACAGGCGGCGGCCAAACACGGTTTCCACATAGCCCTGAGCCTTGGCTTGGGTGCGGGTGTCGTCCATGTACTGCTTGACGCCCGCAAACCGCTCGAAGTAGCGCTGGATGTAGTTTTTGGCCGCCGTGTTGTCGATGCCCAGCGCCTTGGCCAGGCCAAACCCGCTCATGCCGTAAATGAGCCCGAAGTTGATGACCTTGGCGTAGCGGCGCTGCTCGCTGCTGACCTGGTCTACGCCAATGCCAAACACCTCGGCGGCCGTGGCGCGGTGCACATCCAGCCCCTCGGCAAAGGCTTTCAGCAAAGCCGCGTCGCCGCTGATGTGGGCCATGATGCGAAGCTCGATCTGGCTGTAGTCGGCACTTGCAATCAGGCAACCCGCCGGGGCCACAAAGGCCTCGCGCACGCGGCGGCCTTCAGCGGTGCGCACGGGGATGTTCTGCAGGTTGGGGTCGTTGCTGCTGAGGCGCCCGGTCACGGCCACGGCCTGGGCGTAATGGGTGTGCACCCTGCCTGTGGCGGGCAAGGCCAGTTGGGCCAGTTTGTCGGTGTAGGTGCCTTTGAGTTTGGACAGGCTCCGGTGCTCCAGCAGCTTGGCGGGCAGCGGGTAGTCCTCGGCCAGTTTTTCCAGCACCTCTTCGTCGGTGCTGCGCGCGCCGGTGGCGGTTTTCTTGATGACGGGCAAGCCCAGCTTGTCAAAGAAAATTTCGCCCAATTGCTTGGGGCTGGCCAGGTTGAACGGTTGCCCGGCAATCTCGTATGCCTCGGTTTCCAGATGCAAGATGCGTTGGCCCAGCTCGTGGCTTTGGGTAGCCAGCATGGGCGCGTCAATCAGCACGCCGTTGCGCTCAATGCGGTAGAGCGCCTCGCTGCTGTCCATTTCCAGTTGATAGATGAAGTTCAGCTTGTCATTGGCGGCCAGTTGTGGCCACAGCACCTGGTGCACGGCCAGGGTCTGGTCGGCGTCTTCGCACGAGTATTCAGCTGCCTTGGCCACGTCCACCTGCGCAAACGGAATCTGGTGTGCGCCCTTGCCACACAGGTCTTCGTAGGTGATGCCGCTGCGGCCCAGGTGGCGCTCGGCCAGGCTGCTCAAACCGTGGGGCTTGTGCACCTCCAGCACGTAGCTTTGCAGCATGGTGTCGTGGGCGTAACCCTGCACCTCGATCCCGTGATTGGCCAGCACATGCCGGTCGTACTTGACGTGTTGGCCCAGCTTTTTGGCCGCAGGGTTCTCCAGCCAGGGCTTCAGGCGGGCCAGCACCTCGTCACGGGGCAGTTGCTCAGGCGCGTCGGGGCCGTTGTGAGCCAAGGGGATGTAGGCCGCGTGGCCGGGCTCCACACACAGGCTAATGCCCACCACCTCGGCCACCATTTCATTGAGAGATGTGGTTTCGGTGTCGAGGGCCGTGAGACTGGCCGCCTGCACTTTGGCCAACCAGGCGTCGAACGCGGGCCAGTCAAGCACGGTGTCGCACACAAGGGTGCTGGGGGTGGGCTCGGGCAGATCGGCAAACAGATCGCCGCTTTCGCCACGCGCCGGGGCGGCGGGCGCGGCCACGGCGGGTGCAGCAGCGGAGGCCCCCAAACGCGCCGCAGCGGCCTGCGCCAGGCCCTTGAAGCCAAATTTCACATAAAAATCGGCCAGAGCGCTTGTCTGCTCTGCACTGACAGCTATGGAATCAAGACTCGGTAAACCGGGCACCCAGCCGTTCAGGTCGCAATCGGTCTTGATGGTGACCAGCGTGCGCCCGGTGGGCAACCAGCCCAGTGCGTTGCGCAGGTTCTCGCCCGCCACCCCTTTGATATCGTTCGCGCGGGCCACCAGTGCGTCCAGGCTGCCGTATTCCTGCAGCCACTTGGCAGCGGTTTTGGGGCCGACCTTGGGCACGCCGGGCACGTTGTCCACCGTGTCGCCCACCAGGGTCTGGTAGTCGATCATCAGGCTGGCAGGCACGCCGAACTCAGCTTCCACACCGGCCAAGTCGCGGCGCTTCCCGTTCATGGTGTCGATGATGGTGATGTGCGGCGTGACCAACTGCGCCAGGTCTTTGTCGCCACTGGACACCACCACATCAAACCCCTGCGCTTCGCCCGCACGCGCCAGGGTGCCAATCACGTCGTCGGCCTCCACCCCCGGCACGTTCAGCACCGTCCAGCCCAGCAGGCGCACCACTTCGTGAATGGGCTCGATCTGCGCGCGCAGGTCATCTGGCATGGGCGCGCGGTGGGCTTTGTATTCAGGATACAAATCATCACGGAACGTGGGGCCTGAGGCGTCGAACACACAGGCCACGTGTTGTGCGGGCACCTCTTTGCGCAGGCTTTGCAGCATGTTGACCATGCCGCGAATGGCACCGGTGGGTGGGCTGCCGGGGTCGCCGGGCACAGCACGCAGGTCGGGCATGGCGTGGAAGGCGCGGTACAGGTAGCTGGAGCCGTCCACCAAGAGCAAGGTGGGGCGTTGGGATGGGGACAAATCGGTCATGCGGCGGATTGTCGGGCATGGGCCCGACATGGACATCGGGGCGCTGCCTACAATCGGGCATGCCTTTTTCACGCCCGCACACCTCTTTGACAGCGCCAGCACTGCCAACCCCTAACCTGTTCAGTGGGCTGCGCGCAGCCGCACTGGCCAGTGCCTGCGTCCTGGTCGGTGCCCTGCCCGTGGCCACCAGTGCACAAACACTTCAGCCTGATCCGACCCCAAACCCCTCCCCCAAAGTGGAGCGCATCGTTCACGAAGATGCAGGCAGCCGGGTGCAGGAGCTGAAAGTGGGCGGGCAAACCAAGCAGATCGAGGTTCAAACGAAAGCCGACTTGCCGGCCTACCAGATCAACCCTGCCGATGCGGCGCAAGGCCCCGCCAACCCGGACGGACAACGCACCGGCAACGCAGGCAGCGCCGGGCGTGCCAAGTGGCGGCTGTTCAACTTCTGAAGCCAAAGCGCCCCCTTCCCGGCAGGCAGCACGCCCACACCCCACAGATTTACCCTTCGCCCTCTCATGGCCGTATTCACTGAAGTCACCCCCGCCGAAGCCGAGAACCTGCTGGCCCGTTTGGGACTTGGGAGCCTGACAGCACTCCAGGGCTGCGCGGGGGGGATTGAAAACACCAATTACTTTGTCACCACCCTGCACCAGGGGGTGGTACACGAGCATGTGCTGACTCTTTTTGAGCGCCTGACGGCGGAGCAGCTTCCGTTTTACCTGCACCTGATGAAACACCTGGCGGGCAAAGGCATCCCGGTGCCCGACCCGGCTGCTGACACACAGGGCAGCATCCTTCACACGCTGAAGGGCAAACCCGCCGCCGTGGTCAACAAACTGGCAGGCAAAAGCCAGTTGTCCCCGCAGGTTGGACACTGTGCGGCTGTGGGCGGCATGTTGGCGCGCATGCACCTGGCAGGAATGGATTACGACCGCCATCAGCCCAACCTGCGCGGACTGGCCTGGTGGAACGAGACCGTGCCCGTGGTCCTGCCGCACCTCACACCCTCACAGGCTGAGCTCATCAGCAGTGAACTCAGCCACCAGAATCATGTGGCGGCCAGTGCTGCCTATGCAGCCCTTCCAAGCGGTCCCATTCACGCAGACCTGTTCCGCGACAACGTCATGTTTGAAGGCGAGCGGCTGACCGGCTTTTTCGACTTCTACTTTGCGGGATGCGACAGCTTTGTGTTCGACTTGGCCGTTTGCCTGAACGATTGGGCGATCGACCTCCCGACCGGTGCCCACCACCCTGACAGAGCCCACGCCATGCTGCAGGCCTACGAGGCGGTGCGCCCGCTGACACCGCCAGAACACCAGCTGCTGCCCGACATGATGCGAGCAGGTGCCCTTCGCTTCTGGACATCCCGGCTGTGGGACTGGCACCTGCCGCGCGATGCCGCCATGCTCCTACCCCACGACCCGACGCATTTTGAACGCGTGCTGCGCCATCGCGTGGCGCAAGCGCAAGTTGCGGCGCACACGCCATGAAGCTCAACATTGTTCCGGCCCGGACAGGTTGGTTGTGGGTCAAACTGGGCATCCGCACCTTCGCGCGTCAGCCACTGGCCATGAGTGGGTTGTTCCTTTTGTTCATGGGTCTGGTGTCTTTGCTGTCGGTGATTCCCGTGTTGGGCAGCGTCGTATCACTGGCTTTGTTGCCCGCCGCGACACTCGGGCTGATGGCTGCCGCACGCATGGCCTCGGACGGTACTTTTCCCATGCCAACCGTGCTGGCCACCGCGTTCAGTGCGGGCAAAGAACGACGCGTGGCCATGCTCAAGCTGGGCGTTTTTTATGCCGTGGGCTTTCTGGGTGTGATCGCAGCCACCGCACTCATGGACGGCGGTTCGTTCGCCGAGGTTTACCTCAATGGCAAGCCCCTGACCGAAGAACTGACCCAGGACGACGGTTTTCGCAACGCCATGTGGGTGGGCATGGCGCTTTACCTGCCTTTGGCGATGGCCTTCTGGCACGCGCCTGCGCTCGTGCACTGGCATGGAGTGGAGCCTGGCAAAAGCCTTTTCTTCAGCCTGATGGCCTGCTGGCGCAACAAAGCGGCACTGCTCGTGTTCGGCCTGTGCTGGTTGGGAGTGTTCATGGTGGGCGGGTTGGTCATCAGCGTGCTCGCCGGGCTGACAGGTGGACAGGCATTTGCCAATGCGCTGGTTTTGCCGGCCGTGATGGTGATGGCGTCGATGTTTTTCACCTCGGTTTACTTCACTTTCCGCGACAGCTTCACCGATGATTCGCCCCAACACCGCGAACTTGCCCAAGGAGGCCATCCATGACACAACACATCAACCTCAGCCGCACCGATAACGAGCTGACGTGGTTCCAGCGCCGACAGACGCTGCAAGCCGCTGCCGCGTGGGTGGCCACTGGCGGCTGGACCGCTGCGCATGCGCAGCAACGCAGCAACATCGTGGAAATGGTGGGAGATACACTGCTCAACGGTGGCCGCCTCGCCCCGGGGCAAACCGTTCAAACCGGTGACGTACTGGAAACCGGGCCCGACTCGCGCATCGTGTTTGTGATTGGCAACTCGTCTTTCCACGTGCGCCAAAATTCCCGCTTGGCCGTGGAGCGTGGCGATACCTTGAACGCGGTGAGCTTGCTCAGGTTGCTGACTGGAGCGGTCATCAGCGTGTGGGGGAAAGGCAGCGCACGCCGCATTGTCACCCCCACGTTGACTGCGGGCATCAGGGGCACCGGGGTGTATACCGAGATTTTTGCCAAACAAAACAACCGCAGTTATTTTTGCAACTGCTACGGCACGGTGGACCTGGCCACTCAATCCGACAAACGCACGTCCACCACCGAATACCACGAAGCCGTGTGGGCCGACCAACGGGACGGAGCGGTGGTACTGAGTTCCGCACGCGCCATCAACCACACGGATGAAGAGCTGGAGTTTCTGGCCAGGTTGGTGGACCAGCGCACCGCGTGGCAAATCAGCGGCAACAAAGGCACCAAGGACGGGTACTACTGAAGCGCCGGGCTGTTGCAAGGCCCCTACAAAAGCGATCTGTCTGGCGAAGTTGCTGCGTTCGAAGTGGTCCAGCGGTGTGGGATGCCTCCAAATGGCCGGTCCTTGGTTCATAATTAATTTTCGATGTTTGCTCCAGGGCAGCGTCGTTCCACTGATTCACAAGCGCTCGGGAGTCAAAGCCTTGAAACACCTCACATCACAAGCTGGCGCACTGGCGCTCGTCGTTGCAGCACTGGCGGGTTGCGCCCAATCGCCCATTCCCGTGTCGGGCAATTTCGACCTGACCGAGCAGAAAAAAGTACGTTCTGCTGGCCATTGGCAAATCGTGGCACGCGACGCAGCCAAACAAACCCTGCGCATGTTGGACACGGCCGGTGTGGCGGCCAATGCGCGCTTGACCGTGGTGGTCCCCGACAAGGCAACGGTTTTTGAGAAAACGTTTTACGACATGCTGGTGACAGAGATCGTTCAAACCGGTCGCCGTGTCACCGCCAGCGAACAAAACCCCCTTCAGCTGAACTACACCGTGCAATTGGTGGTGCACAACAGCCCACGGCCACATTTCGTGCCGGGCTTTTACACCGCTTTGGCAGCCGGTGTGTCGGCCGCCTATGGCTTGCACACAGCACACCTGGACACGCAGTTGCTCGGTGGCATCGCTCTGGCCGGAGCGGCCGACTACGGCAGCAGCGTGTATTCGGGCGGTCCCACACACACCGAACTGGTGCTGACCACGTCTGCCGGTACACCCGACCAGATCCTGTCGCGCAAAACCGATGTGTATTACATCGAAAACGTGGATTCCACCCTGTTCAAGCAGGCCCCTGAGTACAAAACCCTGAAGGTGGTGAGCCAATGAACCGTTCACTTCTGGTGTGTGCCGCAATGGCATCGGCGCTGCTGGCCGGGTGCAGCACCAACAGCAACTCTGCCTACGTCAAGGCCGAGCCCACTTACGAAGACGCTGAGAAAAACCCCTTTGTCAGCTCAAACCGTGATGCCGTGCAAAAGCTGCTCACAGGCTTGGACATCAAGGAATACCAGCGCACCCCGATGCTGGTGGCCACAGTGGTCAATGTGAACGACCTGCGCAAGACTGCCCCCCTGGGCCGCACGCTGTCAGAGCAATACGCCTCGCACCTGGTGAACAGTGGTTTGCTGGTGAAAGAACTGAAACTGCGCGGCGACATCTTTGTGCGGGAAGAAACCGGCGAACTCATGCTGTCGCGCGAGTTGAAAGACATCGCCAAACTGCACAGCGCGGGTGTCGTGCTGGTGGGCACGTACTCACAGGCCGCCAATGCCACGTTTGTCAGCCTTAAACTGGTGATGACTGACACAGGCCAGATCATTCGCGGCCATGACTACACCTTGCCCAACAATGCCGACGTAAATAAGCTGCTCTCGGTCAAGTGACAGTGAGTGCAGCCAAACCCCGAAAAGCCCCGACAGGGGCTTTTTTTATGGGTTTGACAGAAGGACATGCGTCTGTGCCGGATCTGCGCGGCGGTCACGAGTGCTTTGTAGATTCAGCCTGGCACTGCATGGGCAACTTCAAGGTCATCAACCAGCACAGACCCAGCATGACGGCTGACCCCACCAGCGCGTACAACAGTCCGCCCCATTGGTAAAGCAGACCCGACAGCAAGGTGCCCAAAAAGCGGCCCAGCGCGTTCGCGGCGTAGTAAAAGCCCACGTCTTCCGCCGCCTTCTCCGAGCCCGCGTAGGCGAGAACCAGGTAGGAGTGGACTGACGAATTCACCGCAAACGCAAACCCGAATAGGCCCAGCCCACCCACCACCACCCATTGGAGGTGCGGCACATCAGCCACCACAGCGGCAGCCAGCCCCACAGGCACCAGCGCCAACGCGGCAGACCACCAGCGGGCGGCCGGCACCTCGTTGCTCAGGCCGTCTGCGCTGCGTTTCACTAGCCGATGGTCCAGGCGGCCAGGAAGCCGCCGACCATGGTGAACGTCCAACCCTGCGAATACAAAAACACCGGCACGCCCACCACAAACCACACGTCGCGTGCGCCGAACAGCGCCACACGGGCCGCAGCCAGCGCGTTGATGCCCGCGTTTTTGGCAAACAGCTCTTTGGCCGATTTGGAGGCCTTGGCCTTGCCCATCATGGGCGGCAGCGAGGCCACCACACCCACCAGCACCAGGGCCAGCAAGCCCGCCATCGCCCAAAGTGCGTGGGCAAAACCCAGCGCATCGAGCAGCAGGCCGCCCAGGAAAAAGCCCACACCCTTCATGGCGTTTTTGCTGCCGGTGAACCAGGCCACCCACTTGAACAACTGTCCAGCGCCCTGTTCTTTGGCCTGCGCCGCAGTGACCTTGATGGCCGATTTGCTGGCGGTTTTGGTCAGGTCTTTGGCCACGCCGCAAATGCCCTGCGCCACCACCACCCAGGCCACCGACATGGCCGCCGTCCACGCCGGGTTGATGATCTGCGTCACCAGCCCCACCGTCAGCATGCGGGCAATGCCGTAGCGCGTGGCCAGCCAGCCACCGATCAGGTTGGCCACCACGCCTGCAGCCTCGTACAGCAGAAACAAAAAAGCCAGCGTGAACGGCGAGTAGCCCAGCTTGTAAAAGTGCAGCAGCACCAACATGCGCAGTGCGCCGTCGGTCAGCGTGAAGCCCCAATACGCGGCGGTGACGATGGCGTAGTTGCGCTCGGCAGCGCTCATCTGGAGCGCCACTTAGATGCCCACAGCTTGCATGTGGCAGGCCAGGTCCACCATGCGGGTGGCATAGCCCATTTCGTTGTCGTACCAGGCGTACACCTTCAGCAGCGTGCCGTCGGTCACCATGGTGGACAGACCATCAACGATGCTGCTGCGTGTGTCGCGGGCGTAGTCGGCGCTGACCAATGGCAAAGGCTCGTAACCCAGGATGCCCGCCAGCGGCGAACCGGGCTGCGCGGCTTCGGCAAACAGGGCGTTGACTTCTTCGGCGGTGGTGGCGCGGTTCAGCTCGAACACACAATCGGTCAGCGATGCATTCAGCGCAGGCACGCGCACGGCGTGGCCGTTGAGCTTGCCTTTCAGCTCGGGGTAAATCAGGGCAATGGCCGTGGCGCTGCCCGTGCTGGTGGGGGCCAGGTTGACCATGGCGCTGCGAGCGCGGCGCAGGTCTTTGTGCGGGGCATCGACCACCAGGTTGGTGTTGGTGGGGTTGTGCAGCGTGGTGATCTGGCCGTGTTTGATGCCCAGCGCCTCGTGCACCACCTTCACCACCGGAGCCAGGCAGTTGGTGGTGCAACTGGCTGCGGTCACGATGTGGTTCACCGCCGGGTCATACAAGTGGTGGTTAACCCCCACCACGATGTTCAGCACGCCGCCCACCTTCACCGGGGCGGCCACGATGACGCGTTTGGCCCCACGATCCAGGTGGCCTTGCAGGGTTTCGGGCGTGAGGAATTTGCCGGTGCATTCCAGCACCACGTCCACATCCATGTCACCCCAAGGAATATCGGATGCTGCGGCGTGCTGGGTGAAGCCCAGATGCGGATGCGGTCGGCACTTTCAGCGGCAATGTCACCACGCCAGCGGCCCTGCACGGTGTCGAACTGCACCAGGTGCGCGGTGGACTCGGCGTTGCCCTTGATTTCGTTCAGGTGCACCACCTGCAGGCGGTTGCCTGCGCGGGGGTCGTCGTGCGGGCGGTCCACCGCGCCAAATGCGGCGCGCAGCGCCAACCTGCCCATGCGGCCCATGCCATTGATACCGACTTTCATGTGGTGCTCCTGCTTCCATTCATTTCAATAACGATTGAAATTTAGTGGATTTTTGTGACAAAACGGTGAAACCAAAGGGCTCAGGAGCTCAGCCACTGTTCGACTTTGTCGCGGCTGGGCACGCCACCTGCATGCACTACCTTGCCGTTGATGACCACGCCGGGGGTGCTCATCACGCCGTAGCCCATGATGGCGCGGATGTCTTCTACCTTTTCAAGCTTTACGGCCAAGCCTTGGGCCTTGGCTACATCTTCAATGAGCGTGATGGTGTTTTTGCAGTAGGCACAGCCGGTGCCCAATACCTTGATGTCCATGGTTTCTCCTAAAATTAGATAGCTGCCTGAGCAATATCAAATTGCTAAAAAGCACAAAATAACCTCAAATTTGTGCTTACTCCTGTTCCATCTCCAGGTAGGTGCGGTTGGCCAGTTGGGGCAACCACACATCCACATGCTTGAGGTGTTTGAAAGGGGTGGCGTCAAAACTTTTCACGGTCACGCCGATGTCGGTGCCCGCCTCCACCGCTTGGCCCATGTGGGCGCGCAGCGCCTTCAGCAGGTTGCCGGTGTCCCGCTGGGCCTGGGCCAGGGTGGTGACGTTGCCATGGCCGGGCACCACCACTTTGGGGCTGAGCGCTTCCAGCGCCTCGAAGCTGGCCACCCAGGCCTTGGTTTTGCTGACGGGGTGCAGGCCCAGGATGCGGTCGGTGTAGACCACATCACCGGTGAACACCACGCCGGTGGCGGGCAGGTACACCAGCATGTCGCCGGGGGTGTGGCCGCCGTTGCGGTGCACAAACTGCAGCTTCACGTCGCCAAAGTCCAACGTGTTGTCGGTGCCTTGCAGCCAGCGAGTGGGGTAAACAAACTCGGTGCCGTCCTGCTTGTCTTTCAGCACCGGGGCATTGGCCTTCAAGTGCTCAGGGCCACGCGCTTTCATGTCGGCCTGGGCGTTGGCGTGCGCAATGATCTCGGCGCCCTGCCCTTTGAAGTAGCCGTTGCCCAGCCAGCGGTGGTCTTGCCCGCCGGTGTTCACCACCCACTTGATGGGCTGCGGCGTCACGGCCTTGGCTGCGGCAGCGATCGTGGCCCCGGTTTTGAAGGTGGCACCTGGGTCGATCAGCACCGCCCCGGCAGGGGTGACCACCAGGCCAATGTTGGCGTTCAGCGCTTCGTTGTCATACGTGCGGCCTTCGGTGTCGCCCACGTAGGCGTACACGCCAGGGGCCACGGGCTTGAAGGTGATGTCCACCGCGTGGGCGGCCCACGCAAGCGACAAACCGCCAGCCAGGACGGCTGTGTGGGCGAAGGATTTTAAAAAAGGTCGGCGTTGCATCCAGTTGTCTCCAGTGTTTTTGTTGAGCAATACGAGGGAAAGGCGACCGTCACAGCACGGCATTGAACACCCAACCCACCATCAGGATGCCGGACGCCACCACGGTCACGAAGACAGCGATCAAGCGCAGCTTGAGCACCTTGCGCAGAATGATCAGTTCGGGCAGCGACAGCGCAATCACACTCATCATGAAGGCCAGCACCGTGCCCAGCGCCGCACCTTTGGCCAGCAAGGCCTGAACGATGGGGATGACCCCCGCAGCGTTGGTGTACAGCGGCACACCCATCAGCACTGCGAGCGGCACCGACCACCAGACCTCTTTGCCCATGACGCTGGCCATCAGGTCTTGAGGGGCGTATCCGTGGATGCCTGCGCCAATGGCAATACCCGCCAGGATGTAGGGCCACACCTTGCCCACAATTTCTTTGACCGAGGCAAACCCGGCCTGCACGCGGTCGGCCAGAGTGGTTTGGCCAGGCTCGAAGTCGGCAGACATCTTGGGCATGTCGCGCACCCAGTCTTCCAGATGCGCTTCCATCTTCAGGCGGCCAATGACCCAGCCCGCCACAATCGCCACGCTCAGGCCCAGCCCCATGTAGAGCATCGCCACCTTCCAGCCAAACAGGCCAAAAAGCAAGGTCAGGGCCACTTCGTTGACCATCGGGGCTGAAATCAGGAACGAAAACGTCACCCCCAGCGGCACACCCGCCTGCACAAAGCCAATGAACAGCGGTACGGCAGAGCAACTGCAAAAAGGGGTAACGATGCCCAGCGTGGCCGCCAGAACGTTGGCAACGCCTTCGCTGCGCCCGGCCAGCAGCGCTCGGGTGCGCTCGGGTGTGAAGTAGCTGTTGACCATGCCCATGACGAAAACCACCACCGTCAGCAGCATCAGCACCTTGGTGGTGTCGTAAAAGAAAAATTGCAGCGCACCGCCCAGGTGGCTCGCCCGGTCTACCGGCAACTGGGCCACCAGCCATTCAGAGGCAGGCACCAGCGTTTGGTACAGCGCCCACCAGAGTGCTGCGGCAATGGGCAAAAAAATGCGAGGGTGCCGCAAAGGCCAGTCTTTGGCGAGTTTCAACCCGACGGGTTTGGAAGGCGAAGGAGCGGCTTTCATGCCAATGAAGACGAGCCAATCTGCAAAAGGATGCACACACGAACTGCGTTCGGCGCTCAGTTTACCAAGTCACCCCATACCACGCTCGCCAAAAAACTCATAATAAAATTGGCCATAGTGCATATTCGATAACAACACTTAGCTATTCATTTCTTTGAGTCTTCACGCGGCGTGAAAGTCGCCACGCCCCCTTGAGGGCTGATCTGAATGGCGCAAGCCACCGTCATGCGTGCTTTCAGGCGCAAGCGCGCACGCCGCAGGCGGGCTTTGGCAGCAGGCAGGCCCAAACCGTGCATGGCTGCGTAGTCTTGCTGCCGCATGCCGTGGAGGTCGCATTGGCGAATGATGTCGGCATCGGCATCGGGCAGCTCGGTGAGCACACGCGCCAGGCAACCGGTGAGCTGATCCACCACGGGCAGGGGTTCGGTCTCGTCCGCAGGCCATTCGGCCACATCGTCGGGCAAGGGCGCGCTGAGGTGCTGGCGGCGCAGATGGTCGGTCAGGGTGTTGCGCGTTACTTCAAACAACCATGCGCGTGCGTTGCCCAGACTGCAAAACCGCGCCCCCTGGCGCAGCGCTTTCAAAAAAACGTCTTGCAACAAGTCTTGCGCCTGCGGCGTGTCGCGTAGCTGGCGAATCAACCAGCCTTGCAGCTCGGCGTGGTGCTTGCCCCAAGCCTGCATGAGGCACGGCGCGGTGGCAGAAGTTGGCATGGTTGTGACTGGCCTAACGGGTGAATTGTCAATCTCAACAAACTGTGACGCCCTGCACACAATGTCACACGCCCGTCACACGCTTGCACGAGTATGCGGGCTTTCTAAACAGCTGGGCCTGATTGTCAGAGGGCTACCAGCACCCAACCTGAAAGTATCCGCATGAAACACACCGCCGACACCTCTCGTCGCCACGCATTGAAACTTTTTGCCGGCATGCCCTTGTTTCCTCTGGCCGGCACACTGTCGGCCAGCACGGCCCTGCTGGCAGCTTGCGGAGGCGGTGACGATGTCGTGATGAAAAGCGTCAGTTTCAGCTCCATGGCTGCGCCCACACTGGCCAACCCAGCGGCCATGGCCACCACTACCGTGGGCTCGACCATGACGGTGAACTTCAGCAACGACAGCAAAGTGGAGTTCAAGCTGGCCTACCAGCCATTCTTTGTGACCGGTGACTTGGTATCTGATGGCAAGGGTGGCACGGTGGTGGCAGGTGGTTACTATGACATCAACAACAAGCCCCTGATGGACACCACTGTGGCGGGTGCGTCACGCCAGTTCTTCTCGGACTCGCCCGATGGCACTTCGCTGCTGAAAGTGGATGGCGCCAAAGTCGCTGGCGTGACTGGCAACACAGTGTTTGCCGTGGTTCAGTTTGAGTACACCAGCCTTGCCCAGGACGGCAAGACCGACATGTACGGCAAACTGCCGTCCCCTATCGCTGTGCTGACGCTGGACCAAAACCCCACCACCGGCAAGCTCAAGTTGGTCAAGTACCACAACGTAGACACATCGGGCGTGAACGGCCTGTGGATCACCTGCGGTGCCAGCCTGTCTCCATGGAACACCCACCTGTCGAGCGAGGAATACGAGCCCGATGCGTTTGCTTCTCGCAGCAGCAACTTCATGGACGCATACAGCACCAACCTGTATGGTGATGCCACCAAGGCCAACCCCTATAACTACGGCCACATGCCTGAAGTGACCGTCAACGCTGACGGCACCGGCACCATCAAGAAGCATTACTGCATGGGTCGTATCTCCCATGAACTGGTGCAAGTCATGCCTGACAACCGCACCGTGATGCATGGCGATGACACCACCAACGGCGGTCTGTTCATGTTCATCGCCGACAAGGAAATGGCCAAGGTGGGCACCGGCTTCAGCCTTGACCCCAGCGCTGCAGCAGCTGCGCTGACCTGGATCAAGCTTGGCTCAGCCACCAGCGCAGAGATCCGTGCGTTGGTAGATGGCGGCATCAAGCCGACCGACATCATGACCGTGGCGACAACTGATCCGGCACTTGCAACGCCTGCGGACACGTCTTTCACCAAAATCTTCCTCAATGGCAAGGCCCAATGGGTCAAGTTGAAGCCTGGCATGGAGAAGGCCGCAGCCTTCTTGGAAACCCACCGCTACGCCGCTCTGCTCGGCGCATCTTTGGGCTTTACCAAGATGGAGGGCACCACCGTCAACATCAAAGACAAGGTGGCCTACTCGGCCTTGGCTGCTTGCAGTGCTTCAATGGTCAAGGGCCAGGCGTCTAACGCCATTGCGGGTGGCATTCAGCTGGACAAAGCCCTGAATGCCGGTGCAGTCATGGCACTCGGCCTCCAAGGCGGCCTGAAGGACGACAAGGGTGCCACCATCAACAGCGAGTGGATGCCAGCGAATATCAAAGCCCTGATCACGGGTGAAGACATCACGGCAGATGCGCTGGGCAACACGGGCAACCCAAACAAGATCGCCAGCCCGGACAACATCAAGTTTTCGGAAAAAATGCGCACCCTGTTCATCGGTGAAGACAGTGGCCTGCACGTCAACAACTTTCTGTGGGCCTACAACATCGACACCAAGGTGCTGTCGCGCATCATGTCCATCCCGGCGGGTGGCGAATCCACTGGCCTGCATGCGGTGGATGAGCTCAACGGCTGGACCTACATCATGAGCAACTTCCAGCACGCAGGCGACTGGGGTGGCATTCACAACGTGGTCAAAACCACGTTGGACCCTCTGGTCAAGGCCAACTACAAAGACAAGTTCGGTGCTGCCGTGGGTTACATCACCGGCGAGGCCACCCAGCCCAAGTTGAGCTGAGACGGTACCTCGGCTCCAAGGGGCGCCAATTCAAAACCAACAGGGCGCTGACCTGTTGGCCATGGTCCAAAACAGGCTCTTCGGGGCCTGTTTTTCATGGTGCGAACACCATCTACCGCAGGCAAAGCTTCACCATTCACTGCGGCTCCTCACTCCACCGTTCTTTTTTTGTCACGAGAATGACACAGGGACACGGGACGATGTCCTTTGGATCAACCAGCATGAGACCCTGACCGTATATGTCCCTGACCACAAACACCCCCATCGACTTCAACGACGAAGACTCCAACACCAGCAACAACCAGGCATTTGAAACGGTGCTGGATACCCGCCTGAGCCGCCGCAGCCTGTTCAAAGGTGCCGGCCTGGCAGGTGCTGCAGCCGGTGCCACCGCGCTGGGTGGCTGCGCGACCACGATGGGCGGCAACACAACCCAAGCCCTGGGCTCTCTGGGCTTCAAGCCCGTGGCCAAGAGCCAGGCCGATACAGTGGTGGTGCCCGAGGGCTACACCGCCCGCGTCATTTACGCGCTGGGCGACCCACTCACCGCCGCAACGCCCGCCTTCAAAAACGACGGCACCGATACCGACTTCGGGAACCGCGCAGGTGACCACCACGACGGCATTGAGTGGTTTGGTCTGGACGCCAGCGGCAAACCGTCTGACACCTTTGCCTCACGCGGCCTCCTGGCCATGAACCACGAAGCCACCACAGATGAAAAGCTGTCTTCATTCTTCATCCACGCCAACGGCGGCACGTCCAACCTGCCCCGCCCGGCTGCCGAGATCGATAAGGAACTGATGATCCACGGCATTTCCGTCGCTGAAGTGCAGACCGACGGCAAGCAATGGGCATACAAACCCAGCTCGGCATTCAACCGCCGTGTCACCACCATGACCGAGGTGGTGGTGAGTGGCCCCGCCAAGGGCAGCGACCACCTGGCCACCCGCTTCAGCCCCGATGGCACCAAGGCCCGTGGCACGCTGAACAACTGCGGCACCGGCCGCACGCCCTGGGGCACCTTCGTGTCGGGCGAAGAAAACTGGTTTGGCTACTTCTCCCGCGACGCCAAGGACGACGAGCGCCGCAAAAAAGACAAGCAGGTGCAGGCCCTCAACCGCTACGGCCGCAAAGCCGGTGCCCCCAGCCGCCACGGCTGGGAAAGCGGCGGCTCGGCCGACACCTATGCACGATGGAACAACGGCGCACTGGCCGCCAGCGCCAAGGAAGACTTCCGCAACGAAATGAACACCTTCGGCTACATCGTTGAACTGGACCCGTACAACACCAACGCCAAGCTGGTCAAGCGCACAGCGCTGGGTCGTTTCGGCCACGAAAACGTGACCTTCGACCGTGTGGTGGCAGGCCAGCCCGTGGTGGCCTACATGGGCGACGATGCACGCGGCGAATACATCTACAAGTTTGTGTCCACTGCCGTGTGGGACCCGAAAGACGCACAAGGCGGCAACCGCCTGGCTGCGGGTGACAAGTATCTCGACAAAGGCACCCTGTTTGCCGCACGCTTCAAGGACGACGGCACCGGTGAATGGATGGAGTTGTCGCTGAACAACCCCGTCATTGCCAACAGCTCGTATTTCGAGTTCAAAACCCCTGCTGACGTGGCCGTGTTCACCCGCCTGGCCGCCGACGCCGTGCAAGCCACCAAGATGGACCGCCCCGAGTGGGCCGGTGTGAACCCGAAAAACGGTGAGGTCTACATCACCCTCACCAACAACAGCAGGCGCACCGTGGCCACTGCGGATGCGGCCAACCCCCGTGCCTACAGCGACATGAAGGCAGGCAAAGAGCAAAAAGGCAACGTCAACGGGCACATCGTCCGCCTCGCGCACGGCAAGCCAGCCGACAAGGCCTTCAAGTGGGACATCTACTTGTTTGCTTCGGAAGCAGGAGCCGACAAAGCCACCGTCAACCTCTCTAGCTTGACCGACGACAACGACCTTTCATCGCCCGACGGCCTGGTGTTCAGCAAAGCCACCGGCGTGTGCTGGATTCAGACCGACGACGGTGCCTACACCGACACCACCAACTGCATGCTGCTGGCAGCCCTGCCTGGCCAACAAGGTGATGGGGCAAGCAAAACCCTGACCTATGGCGACAAAAAGGTGACCACGTACGCAGGCAAACCCCAGACGCCCGCGACGCTCAAGCGCTTTCTGGTCGGCCCGAAGGGCGCTGAAATCACCGGCATCACCGAAACGCCGGATGGCCGCGCGATCTTCGTGAACATCCAGCACGCGGGTGAAAAAACCAAGATGGCCGACGTGGGCACCCCCGACAACTATCAGAGCCAATGGCCGGCCAACGCAGGCTACGGCGCGGGCAAACGCCCCCGCTCGGCCACCATCGTCATCACCAAGAACGACGGTGGTGTGATCGGTACCTGACACACCCACTACGCAAACCGTCTACAGCAGGCCCCTCGGGGCCTGTTTGTTTTCGGCCTGCCAACTGACATGCGCACCACTTTGGTTCACATAAGTGACACAAAACCGACATCAAAATACCCCGGGGTGTGCGATACCCTCGCTAACCCTGAGTCGCATTGTGCGATGCAACATAACGGAACATCCCCATGCTTGCCATCAAAAAAGCCCGCAAACTGATTGAAGCCAACCCCGCCGACGCAGCTTCCAAAACCCTTGCTGACTTGGTATTGGCCCTGGAAAGCGAAACGCCTTTCCAACTCGCTGACATTTACGAACTCGACTACAAGCGCTTTGAAATTGCGCTGGAAATCCTCGCCGAATGGCGCATGGACCGCTACTACGCCAAAAAGCTGCGCCTGGTGGACGTGAGCACCATGGCTTGTGCCAAGCCAAGATGCGCCTGCATCTGGCGAGACCAAAAAAGACATTTAATAGTGCCTCTGGCGCTTGCTGGTATTTGGTTAATAGCTAGCAATTTTTATTCATGCCGCTGTCACACCAGCGGCATAAGCTGGTTGGGTTGTTTCACTCTTCCAACCCTCCAGCTCATGTCTCACACACCCAAACTGCTCACCTTGGCCGCCGCACTTGTTGCGGCTTTTTCATGGGGCACTGCTGCCGTGGCGCAGCAAACCTCCGTCGCCGCGCAGGCTTCATCCAAGGGCAGCTTTGCCATGGTGGCACACCTGGCGGTCGATGGCGTGGCTGAAATCGTGGCCGCCACGCCCAACGGGCAGACCCTGTTCTACACCAGCGCCGACGCCGGTGTGCTGGGTGTGGTGGACATTGCCGATCCCACTCGCCCAGCCCTGTTGCCCCGCGTCGATGTGCGCCTGGGTGGCGTGGGTGAACCCACCTCGGTGGCCATCACGCCTGATGGACGCTTTGCTGTGGTGGCCCTGCGCATGGACGACGATGTGCACCACGCCCGCCGCGGCTTTTTGCGGGTGTTTGACATCAGCAACCCGCGCAACGTCACAGCGGTGAAAAACATCACCGTGGGCATCGGCCCCGACTCTCTGGCCCTGCACGGCAGCGGCAAAACCCTGCGCGCCGTGGTGGCCATCGAAGACGAAGAAACCATTGCCGAGGGCAAAGACAAGGGCGATGCCACCCTGGGCGGCAAGCGCCCAGGCCGCATCGACGTTGCCGGCCTGCAACACCTCTACGGGGGCACCGACAGCGGGCTGCAAAGCCTCGAATTGGTTGCGGCGCTGAAGGCGCTGCCCGACGCCGTGTACCCGGCAGACCCCCAGCCCGAGTTGGTGGCCATCGACCACAAAAACCACATGGCGGTAGTGAGCCTGCAGGAAAACAACGCCGTGGCGCTCGTGGACCTGCGTCACCCGCGCAAAGCCAAACTGATGCGAGTGTTTTCCACCGGAACCGTGGAGCGCAAAGCCAACGCCGACCTGAAAAAAGACAAGGAAATTGCCTTCACCGACAGCCTGGTGGCCCGGCGCGAAGCCGACGGCGTGACCTGGGTCGTGCCAGGCGTGTTCGCCACCGCCAACGAGGGCGACGGTAAAAAAGACAAGGCCGGTGTGTTGCCCGGTGGCCGTGGTTTCACGCTGTTCAATACCCAAGGCCAAGTGGTGTTTGAAGCCGGTGCGACCACCGAGTTGAATGCGTTGCGCCACGGCCACTACCCCGACGCCCGCTCGGCTGCCAAAGGCGTGGAAATTGAAGCTGTGGCCAGCGGTTCATTCGGCGGCGTGCCCTACCTGCTGGTGGGCTCAGAACGTGGCTCTTACCTCGACGTGTACCGCGTGGCCAACCCTGCCCAGCCGGAGTGGGTGCAACTGCTGCCCACCGGGCACGCGCCGGAAGGGGTGACCACCGTCACCCGCCGCGCGGATGGCCAGCAATTGGTTGTGACTGCCAACGAAAAAGACAATTCTCTCAACGTCTTTCGCTTCCTCTCACAAGGCGCACCGGCCAACCCCCAGGAACCACAACTGGTGTCCAAAGACGTCATGCCGTGGGGTGCTTTGTCGGGGCTGACGACCGATGGCGCATACCTGTACGCCGTGCCCGACAACGCATTTGCCCAGTCGCGCATCTGGCGCATCAACGTCGGCGAGTTGGCATCTGGACGCATGGTGATTGACCAGGTGACGATGCTGACCGAAGCCAACGGCCAGCCGCTGAAGGTTGACCCGGAAGGCATTGCCAAAGTGGCTGACGGCTTCTGGGTGGCCAGCGAAGGCAAAACCGTGGCCGACAACGAGCTCATCAAGGTCAACCCCGCCGGTGTGGTGCAGCAGCGTGTGAAACTGCCTGCAGCCATACAGGCCCGGTTTGCCAACCCCAAAACCGGTACCGGCTTTGAGGGCGTGACCGCCAGCGCCGACGGCCAAACGCTGTACATGGCGATCCAACGCGGCTTTGACCTGGCCAAGCCCCAGGCGGCCATCGTCAAATGGCACATTCCCAGCAACACCTGGACCACGGCACTGTATCCGCTGGAGCAACACAGCAAAGACGCCAAGCAGTTCTGGATGGGTCTGTCCGAAATCACCCTGCTGCCCGACGGCCGCCTGCTGCTGCTGGAAGGCAAGGCCATCAGCGCTGAGGTCAAGCGCGTCTACAGCGTGAAAGGGTCTGACGTGACCGAAGGTGCCGTGCTGACCAAAACCCTGGTCAAAGACCTGCGCCGCGACCACAACTACCTGCAGGAAAAAGCCGAGGGCATGGTGGTGTTCAACGGCAACCTGTGGGTGGTGAATGACAACGACGGTGCGGGCTGGACACGCATGTTGAACGCCGGGAAGCTCTGAGCCGCTCGAAAAGCGTTGCAATCATGCAACTTTTTTGGGTTTCCACTCTGGTGTCACAGAGATTTCTTTCCTCGAAGCTGCAATACATCCACCTGATTGCTCAAAGCAACGGGATCGCGAGTCGCCGGAAAACGTCGACTCCACCAACCAACACTTTGGAGAGATTTTCATGAAAAAGAGCCTGATCGCTCTGGCCGTACTGGCCTCCACCGGTGCCGCTATGGCCCAATCTTCAGTCACTGTTTATGGTCGCCTTGACGGCTCCGTGGGCAGCATCGATGAAGGCAAAGGCAGCGACACCAAGTTTTTCAGCGGTGGCGATGTGGGTCTGACGACCCCCCGCTTGGGCTTCAAAGGCACTGAAGACCTGGGTGGCGGCCTGAAAGCAAACTTCCAGTTGGAGCAGCGCATCAACATCGACACTGGCGCACTGCAGAGCCCTTCTTTCAAAGGTGCTTCCACCGTGGGCCTGGCAGGTTCTTTCGGTGAAGTCCGTGCCGGTCGCATGCTGACATCTTTCGACGATGTTCGCGCCCTGTCGAACAACCACAACGTCTTCGATTCCAACGGTTTCACCGCCACTGGGTTCGTGTTCGAAAGCTTCGGCGCCAAAGCCATGAAGTACAACAGCCGCCCCAACGGCTCCATCCGTTTCGACAGCGCCAAATTCGGCGGTGTGTACGGGTCGTTCACTCATGCATTCGAGCAGACTGCTGGCAAGGGCGACACCGTCACGGCCTTCCATTTGGGCTACAAAGCCGGTGGCTTGAACGTGGCTGTGGGTTTCCAGGATGAGAAGAACGTCACTGAAAACACCATGCTGGCAGCTGCCTACAACTTTGGCATGTTTGCCCTGTCGGGCGGCTATCAGATGGGCAAGACCGCCGGTGGCAAGAAAGAAAATGGCTACAACATCGGCGTGGAAGTGCCCGTGGGCGCCATCAAGCTGTCCGCAGGTTACTCCGTGGGCGACAGCAAGTCCGACGGTTTTGATTCCAGCGGCTTCGGGTTGGGCGCCAAGTACAGCCTGAGCAAGCGCACCTCGATCTATGGCGGCTACAGCACTGCCAAGGTCGAAACCGCCGCAGGCGCGACCTCCAAAGAGAAAAAGCTCTTCGCCTTTGGCGTGCGCCACGACTTCTGATGTCGTGACCCGTGTGTGCTGCCTTGGCAGCGCACACCCCCCGTTTCCTCGTTTTTCCAAGGTTGCGCGGAGCAAGCAATTGCAATCAGAGACCGCGTGATTTTTCAACCGTGATGGCCACAAGCCATCACGGTTTTTTTGCTCAGGCGGAAGCTCAGTCGTCCACCGGCGTGAGCTTGGCCACCGACAGCGCCAGCCACTTCACACCGTGGCGGGGGAAATTGATTTGGGCGCGGGCATCGGCCCCCGCCCCCTCAACCGTCAACACCTTGCCTTCGCCAAACTTGGCGTGGAACACCTTTTTGCCAGCGGCAATGTCTGTGCCCCGGCCCGACTTGGGCTCCAGAGCCGGGCCAGCGTCAAACGCTGGGCTTCCAGCTGCAGGTTTATAGCCAAAAGTGCCTCCAGCGCTTGATGCATATGGCTTTTCAGCTACACCAAAATTCCCACCCCAGGTGCGCGCTGCGCCACCAAACCCCGCACCGGCCATGCCGCCAAACCCGCCACCGGCTTTGGGTGTGAGCCAGCGCAGGCACGACTCGGGCAGCTCGTCAAAAAACCGGCTGCGGGCGTTGTAGCGCGTCTGGCCGTGCAACATGCGTGTTTGCGAATGGCTGAGGTACAGCCGCTTGCGCGCGCGGGTGATGGCCACGTACATCAGGCGGCGCTCTTCTTCCAGCCCGGCACGGTCGGAGGCCGAGTTTTCGTGGGGGAACAGGCCTTCCTCCAGCCCGGTGATGAACACGCAGTCGAACTCCAGCCCTTTGGCCGCGTGCACGGTCATCAGTTGCACGGCGTCCTGCCCGGCCTGGGCCTGGTTGTCGCCTGCCTCCAGGGCTGCGTGCGTGAGGAAAGCGGCCAAGGGCGAGAGGGTCTCGCCGGTGTCCTCGGGCAGCAAAGCCAGCAGCTCCACCCGTTGACCGGTGTCCACCGGGTCGGCCCAGATCGGGCCTGGCGGGGGCGCGTCAAAGTCAAAACCGGCCTGGTCGCCATCGATTTCTGCGCCTCGCGCCTGCTCGTTGGCCTCGGCCAGCGCGTCGTCCAGTGTTTGTTCCAGCGTGAGCCGGGTGCGAGCACCCGCGGGCGCTTCTGGCAACAGGCCCTGGCTGGCGGGCGACTGGCTCAGCGCGGCAGGGCGGGCCATGGCATCTGGCGGAAGGGCCACGGCGTCGCGGCCAAAGCCTTCGTTCATCACAAAACTTTCAGCGGCATTGACCAGTTCTTCCAGGTTTTCCACGCGGTCGGCACCGTCTTTGTCGGCCTTGAAGTGAGCCAGCAGGCCACTGTGGTCCAGCACGGACTGGATGATGTCGCGCAGTGTCTGGCCTTCGGTGTGTTCACGCATCACCTCCAGCTTGGCCAAAAAGGCACTCAGCCCCGCCCCGGCGCGGCCGCCCACGGCGCTGACCGCATCAGACAGGGCGCAGCCGCTGCTGCGCGCCACGTCTTGCAGCTGTTCGATGCTGCGCGCACCAATGCCCCGGGGCGGGAAGTTGACCACGCGCAAAAAGCTGGTGTCGTCGCGCGGGTTCTCCAGCAGGCGCAGGTAGGCCAGGGCGTGTTTGATTTCGGCGCGCTCGAAGAACCGCAGGCCGCCGTACACCTTGTAGGCCACCCCGGCGTTGAACAGTGAGGTTTCCAGCACTCGGCTCTGGGCGTTGCTGCGGTACAGCAGTCCACCACCCAGCGGGCTTCATCAAAGTCGGTGGGGCTTTCAAACACGCGCACCGGCTCGCCTGCACCTTGGTCCGTGCGCAGGTTTTTGCCCAGGCGCTGACTGTTGTGACCGATCAGGTGGTTGGCCGAGTCCAGGATGTTGCTGTGGCTGCGGTAGTTTTGCTCGAGCTTGATTTGTGCGCCCACGTTGAACTCGCGCACAAAGTCGGCCATGTTGCCCACCCGTGCGCCACGGAAGGCATAAATGCTCTGGTCGTCATCACCCACGGCCAACACCGCCGTGTCTGGCCCCACCAGTTGTTTGAGCCAGGCGTATTGCAGCTTGTTGGTGTCCTGAAACTCGTCCACCAAAATGTGGCGGAAGCGCCGTTGGTAGTGCTCGCGTATCTCGGCATGGTCGCGCAGTAGTTCGTAGCTGCGCAGCAGCAGCTCCGCAAAGTCCACCACTCCTTCGCGCTGGCACTGGTCTTCGTACAGCTGGTACAGCTCCACTTTTTTGCGGGTGTCGTCGTCGCGCACGGGCACGTCGGCCGGGCGCATGCCTTCTTCTTTGCAACTGGAAAAAAACCATGTCAGCTGCTTGGCCGGAAAACGCTCGTCGTCCACCGCAAACTGCTTGCACAGTCGCTTGACAGCAGACAGCTGGTCTTGCGTGTCCAGAATCTGAAACGCCTGCGGCAGGTTGGCTGCCTTCCAGTGCGCGCGCAACAGCCGGTTGCACAGGCCGTGAAAGGTGCCCACCCACATGCCACGCACGTTCACCGGCAGCATGGCCTGCAGGCGCACCAGCATTTCTTTGGCGGCTTTGTTGGTGAAAGTCACAGCCATCAGACCGCCGGGGCCCACCTGGCCGGTTTGCATGAGCCAGGCCATGCGGGTGGTCAGCACCCGGGTTTTGCCTGAGCCGGCCCCGGCCAGCACCAGCGAGTGACCACTGCCCAGCGTGACGGCTGCCAGCTGTTCGGGGTTCAGCCCTTGCAGCAGGCCGCTGGGCTCTCCGAAACCGGGTGGGGTGAACGACGGGGCGTGGGTGTCAAAACTCATGCGCTGATTGTAGAAACCGCATTCGGCTGTTGCCCGCCCGACACCTCCAAGCGTGTATACAATCGCGCACCGGGCCCAAGATTCTTGCGCCCGGTTTTTTTATGCCGGGTTCAAGCCAAGCGCTCATCCTTCTTTTGTACAGACGTGCGCTGACTCCATTTTTGGAGCTTGGAACCATGGAAATTTTCGACTACGACAACATCCTGCTGCTGCCACGCATGTGCCGTGTGGACAGCCGTTCGGAGTGCGACGCCAGTGTGGAGCTGGGTGGCCGTCGCTTTCGCATCCCGGCCGTGCCGGCCAACATGAAGACCGTGGTCAACGAGACCATCTGCGAGTGGCTGGCCCGCAACGGCTACTTTTACGTGATGCACCGCTTTGACCTGGACAACCTCGCCTTTGTGCGCGATTTCAAAGCCAAGGGTCTGTTTGCATCCATATCGCTGGGCGTGAAGCAAGCCGACCGCGACACCGTGGACCAGCTCGTGGCAGAAGGCCTGGTGCCCGAGTACATCACCATCGACATTGCCCATGGCCATGCCGACAGCGTGAAACACATGATCGGCTACATCAAAGAGCGCCTGCCCACCAGCTTTGTGATTGCCGGCAACGTGGGCACGCCCGAAGCCGTGATCGACCTCGAAAACTGGGGCGCCGACGCCACCAAGGTGGGCATTGGTCCCGGCAAGGTGTGCATCACCAAACTCAAAACCGGCTTTGGCACCGGCGGCTGGCAGCTGTCGGCCTTGAAGTGGTGCGCGCGTGTGGCCACCAAGCCCATCATTGCCGACGGCGGCATCCGCAGCCATGGCGACATTGCCAAAAGCGTGCGCTTCGGTGCCACCATGGTCATGGTAGGCAGCCTGTTTGCAGGTCATGAGGAAAGCCCCGGCCAAACTGTGGAAGTGGACGGCGCGCTGTACAAGGAGTACTACGGCTCGGCGTCCGACTTCAACAAGGGCGAATACAAACACGTGGAAGGCAAGCGCATTCTGGAGCCCATCAAAGGCAAGCTGCAAGGCACGCTGATTGAAATGGAGCAGGACATTCAAAGCTCCATCAGCTATTCGGGCGGCAAAAAGCTGATGGACATTCGCAAGGTGAATTACGTCATTTTGGGTGGCGACAACGCAGGGGAACACCTGCTGATGTGAATGAATGCGGGGCACGGCCCGTCCGGTTGACAATCAGCTGACGGGTGTCCAGCCCTCTGCACCGGCAGTAGTGGCATGGTGTATTCTGTATACAGTATTCAGAACACACCATGCACCCCTCGCCCACCCTCTCCCGACTCGACACACCACCGGATCTGGTGGACCAGGTCTACCGCAAGCTGCTGGACGCCATCAGCGACGGCAGCATGGCCCCCGGCACACGCCTGACGCAGGAAGACGTTGCCGAGCAACTGGCCGTGTCGCGACAGCCCGTGCTGCAGGCGCTGCGCCAGTTGCGCGCTGACGGACTGGTGCAAGACGCCCTCGGCCCCCAGGGCCAGAAGGGCCGAGGCGTGGTGGTCACCCCCATCGACGCCACCACCGTGGCCCAGGTGTACGAGGTGCGCAGCGCGCTCGACGCACAGGCCGCCCGGCGCCGCGCCGTGATTGACCCCATGCTCATCATGGCCGGGCGTGCGGCCGCCGTCGCAGGCGAGGTGAAAGCCATGATCGACGCCGACCTGGCCTACCACCGGGCCATCTACCAGGCCAGCGGCAACCCCCTGATTGAAGCCAGCGCACTGCTGCACTGGCACCACATACGCCGCGCCATGGGCGAGGCCTTGCAACACTCCCCCCTGCGCGCTGCTGCCTGGGACGAGCACGAGGCCATGTGCAAGGCCATCGCCCAGGGTGATGAAACCGCTGCGGCCCAACTGATGCTGGCCCACGGTACGCAGGCCGGGTCCAACCTGGCGCGCCAGTTGCTGGCTGCGCAGCCCCGCGAAGCCACCGTCAACTCCGTGGTTCGATGAACCACTTGTGCGCGGTCGGTGGCCCACCCGGCACCAACCGCCTTTTTTTAAACAAAAACAGCCTCCAGCGCACGCTGATATTCAACTTTCAGCTATCAACATGAAATCTGATATCCCTACCCCAACCGTGGCCGTGCTGGGCATTGGCCTGATGGGCCACCCCATGGCCGGCTGCGCGTTCAGGTGTGGAACCGGTCTCCTGCCAAGGCACAGGCATTGGAGGCTCTGGGGGCCATCGCCAGTGCCAACCCGGCGGATGCAGTGCGCGGCGCAAACATCGTCATCACCATGCTGCAGGACGGCCCGGCGGTGGAAGACGTGCTGTTCAACCAGGGCACCACACAGGGCTTGCAGCCCGGCACGCTGGTGGTGGACATGTCGTCCATCCAGCCACGCCAGGCCCGCGACCACGCTGCCCGGTTGGCCGCGCTGCAGGTGGACTGCCTCGATGCCCCCGTGTCCGGCGGCACCGTCGGCGCGGAGGCAGGCACGCTGGCCATCATGGCAGGGGGCCGTGCGGCCGACTTCGAGCGCGCACGCCCCGTGCTCGAGGTGCTGGGCCGCCCCACCCATGTGGGCCCCACAGGCTCTGGCCAACTCGCCAAGCTGGCCAACCAGATGATCGTGGGCATCACCATCGGTGCGGTGGCCGAGGCGCTGCTGTTTGCCGCGCGCGGCGGAGCCGACATGGGCAAGGTGCGCGAAGCCATTTCCGGCGGCTTTGCCGACAGCCGCATTTTGCAAGTGCACGGCCAACGCATGGTGGAACGCGACTTTGCCAAACGGGCCGCCGTCACCGTGCAACTGAAAGACATGCGCAACGCGGTGGCCACCGCCCAGGAAACAGGTTTTGAAGCGCCCATCACCCAGCTGTTTGCGCAATTGTTCGAAGAGGCCACGGCCCATGGCTTGGGCGATCTGGACCATTCGGCGCTGTTTGTGGAGCTGGCCAGCAGAAACGGCATGGCATGAATCGAACACCCGGGCCACCGGCGAGGGCAAAGCTGATGTAAAAAGCCAGACAGTGCGCATTGACCGAACCCACGCCCCGACATGACCCGCAAAAAACACCGAGAGATCCAGCTGATCGACTGCACCGCCCTGGTGGTGGATGGCAATTCCGTGTCGCGGGGTGTGATCGTGCAGCAACTGCGCGACTTTGGCATGACCGCTGTGGACACGGCCAGCAAACCCATTGAGGCACGCAGCAAACTGGAGCTGAAGCCTTACGAAATCGTGCTTTGTGAACAAAGCTTTCCGGGCACAGACTACTCGGGCCAGGAACTGCTGGACGACCTGCGGCGCGGCCAGATATTGCCCTACAGCACGGTGTTCGTCATGCTGACCGCAGAAGCCAGCTACGCGCAGGTGGCAGAAGCGGCGGAGTCTGCGCTGGACAGTTACCTGCTCAAGCCACACACGGCCACTGGCCTGCTCGAACGGCTCAAACACGCACACCGGCGCAAGATCATCCTGGCCGACATCTTCGAAGCCATTGAGGCGGGCCAATTCACCGAGGCCATTGGGCACTGCGTCAAGCGTTACCAGTCGCGCGACCACTATTGGCTGTATGCAGGCCGGGTGGCCGCAGAACTGCTCATGCGCGAAGGCAAGCACGATGAGGCCGGCGAGATGTACCGCAGCATCACAGCCCAGCAGCCGCTGCCATGGGCTCGCTTGGGCGTGGCCCGGTCACAGCTGGAAGCAGGCAAACCCAACGATGCCCTGAACGGACTGGAGTTGCTGGCAAAAGAACAGCCTGCGTTTGCCGACACCTACGACGTGCTGGTGCGCCTGCACCTGGATGAGAGCAAACCCGCCCTGGCGATGGAAGCTGCGCGCCGGGCCTGCGACATCACGCCGGCCTCCATCGAGCGGCTGCAGCGCTACGGCATGCTGGCCTACTACCAGGGTGACTTTGCCGAAGCTGCCCGTGCGCTAGACCGGGCCACCCTGCTGGGGCTGACGTCCAAACTCTACGACGCCCAGTGCCTGATGATGCTGACGTTTGCGCGTTTGCAGCTGAAGGATGCCCAGGGCATCAAGCGCTGTATCGACCAGATACAGAAGCTGATGGAACGCAAGGACAACCCCGTGCGGCTGGTGCGTTTCAAGGCCATGGCCAACACATTGCTGATGCTGGTGAATCGCCAGTTGGCAGCGGTGGTGGAGCAGGTCAAAGAACACGCCATAGAGTTGAAATCGCCTGAGTTCGACGTGGAAGCCGCCTGCAACTTCCTCACGCTCATCAGCGAAATCGGCCGGGCCGAACTGTCGCTGGAAGTGGCCAATGAATGGGTGAACACGATCGCCCTGCGCTTTTGCACCAGCAACAGCCTGACCGACCTGCTGGCCAATGCCGCCGCACGCCACCCGCCCTACGAAGCGGCCGTCCGCGCCGGCTACCAGCGCATTGGTGCCATTGCGCAAGAGGCCATGGCATTGACCGTGGCGGGCCAACCCACCGAAACCATCAAGATGCTTCTGGCGCACTGCGACACCACACTCAACCTGAAGCTCATGGAAACCGCCCGACTGACACTGGGCCGCCACCGCGCCCGCATTCAGGGCGCAGACGCGCTGGAGGTAGATGTTCAGGCCCGGTTGACTTTGTTCACGCCGTCCTGTGTGGCGCCACCCATGGGGCAATCCAAAGGTCGCTCAGCTGGGGGGCTGAAACTGCGCACAGCCAAAGAAGCCCCATCCGCCAAGGCCAGCGTGCAGGTGGACTGAGCTGCACCCCACCCAGCAAAAAGCCCCCGCCAGTGGTGCACCGGCAGGGGCTTTTTCATTGGATTGACTGACGGGGCACCATCACGCCCCAGTCAAGCCATCAGCGTGCAGCGTTGCTGCGACGGCGGGCGTCAAACGGGCGGCCTTCGCCACCGGCACCGGCCGGGCGACGGGGCTTGAACTCACCGCCGTGGGGGGCACGGTCGCCACCCCAGGGGGCAGAACGCTCGCCACGGGGTTCGAAGCTGCGCTCGGGGCGGCCTTCAAAACCACGGGCTGGGCCACGGGGCTGCTCGGCGCCGAAGTTGGGGCGATCGCCACCGGCACGGGGGGCGAAGCGGTCGCCACGCGGTGCGAAGCGGTCAGCGCCACGGTCCGGACCCTGGGTGGGTCCATTGCTGGGGCGTGCATCGAAACGCGGGGCAGCAGCAGGGCGCTGCTCGTTGCCCCAGGCTGGGCGCTCACCACGGAACTCAGGACGCTCGCCACGGAACTCGGGGCGTGGACCACGGTCGTTGCGATCGGCTGATGAGTTGAACGGTGCCTTGTCGGAGCGACCGAAACCAGCAAAGTGACCGTTGCCGCCGAATCCGCCTTCACGGCGGGGCGCTGGACGGCCGCCACGACCACCAAAGTCACCACGGCCGCCACCGAAACCGCCCTTGCGGTCGTCCCGGCCACCGCCGAACGAGGTTTGGGGGGCGCGCTGCTTGGGCTCCAGACCGGGAACCACTTCAGCCTTCAGTTGCTGCTGGGTGTGGAACTCGATGTCGGCAATCTTGCGGCGGTCGCGGAACTCGGCAAACGTGATGGCCAGGCCATCGCGACCGGCGCGGCCCGTGCGGCCAATGCGGTGTGTGTAGTCCTCAGCCTTCATGGGCAGACCGAAGTTGAACACGTGGGTGATGGTGGGCACGTCAATGCCACGGGCCGCCACATCGGTGGCCACCAGAATTTGCACACGGCCATCGCGCAGGGCGTCGAGGCGGCGGTTGCGCATGCCCTGGCTCAGGGCACCGTGCAGGGCCACAGCCGAGAAGTTGGCCTGTTGCAGGTCGTTGGCCAGGTTGTCGCACTCGATCTGGGTGCTGGCAAACACGATGGCCTGGTTGATGTTGGTGTCGCGCAGCCAGTGGTCCAACAGGGCACGTTTGTGCTCGGCGTTGTCGGCCCAGAACAGGCTTTGCGTGATGTTGGCGTGCTTTTCCTGCGGGGTGTCGATCTGGATTTTCTTGACGTTGGCACCGTTGTCGTGCATCACGCGCAGGGCCAGCTGCTGGATGCGGGGCGCAAACGTGGCGCTGAACATCATGGTCTGCTGGCGCTGGCTGGTCAGCTGGTGGATTTCGGCCAGGTCGTCGGCAAAGCCGAGGTCGAGCATGCGGTCGGCCTCGTCCATCACCAGGAACTTGACTTCGTCCAGCTTGATCTGGCCGCTGCGTTGCAGGTCCAGCAGGCGGCCGGGCGTGGCCACCACCAGGTTGGCGTTCTGCAGCTTGGCCACTTGCAGCTGGTAAGGCATGCCGCCCACAACGTTGGCAATGCGCAGGCCACGGCAATGGCGCACCAGATCGATGCCGTCGTTGGCCACCTGTTGGGCCAGTTCGCGTGTGGGGCACACCACCAGCGCGCCGGGCACGGCGGGCTTGAAGTTGCGTGGGTTGGTGGGGTCTTTGCGCTTGGCGCGCTTCGGAGGAACTTCGCCTTTGGCAGCGGCATCGGCACAGGCTTGTTCGTAAGCGTCTTTTTCAGCCTGGGCTTCTGCTTCCTGCATTTTCAACAGGGTGTGCAACACGGGCAGCAGGAAGGCGGCGGTTTTGCCGCTGCCGGTCTGGCTGGACACCATCAGGTCAGCGTAGCTGCCGGTGCCAGTATTCAGGGCCATGGGGATGGCCTTGTTCTGCACGGCGGTGGGGTCGGTGTAGCCCATGTCGGCCACAGCCTGAACCAGCTCGGGAGCCAGGCCCAGCAGCTGAAAACCATTGGGTTTGGCGGGCTCTTGCGCCACAGCAGCCATGTCGGGGTGGGCCAGCACATGCAGCTCGTCGAGCAGTTGCACGTCTGACATCACTTCGCCAGCGGCGGTGGTCAAATGGTTTTCGGACAGCACTTCGCCGCCGACAAAATTCACGTCGTTCATGTTCAATTTCCTGTGCGACAAAAGCGCACAACATCCGAAAAAAGCGGATGGAAGTCCGAAATGGAGCCCTTCAGAAACAAACTGAAAGGAATACGCATGACAAGCGCAAATGGCTTGTGACTGCGTTCAGGCGGACCGCCGGTGCTTCGTTCGTGGTTCAAAAAACATCAACCACCCAACGAATATCGCACCAGGGTCAGGGCCATGGAGGTGGCGCTGTGTTGGCGAGCGACCAGGCTGTGATCTGCTTTGGTTTCCCAAGCACGCGCCACTGGGGCGGTGTTGTCGGGGACCACACGGAGCGTTTCAGGGTGAAACCAACCGCGTCAGAAGCCTTCTAGAGTGAGGTAGATGCACATTTCTGCGTTTTCAGCGCAGCCTGTGATTATAGGGCCCAATCAGGGAAAACACCAAGTCCTCAAATTTTTGCTAGCTTTGAGGCTGGCCGCAACGTGCGGCTTAACGCCCGAAAGGCCTCCATGCCCGGTTACTCCGACCCCGGTTTTGACACCCTCGCGCTGCACGCCGGTGCTGCGCCCGACCCCACCACGGGTGCCCGCGCCGTGCCCATTCACCTGACCACGTCGTTTGTGTTCGAAAACAGTGACCACGCGGCATCGCTGTTCAACCTGGAGCGCGCGGGCCACGTGTACAGCCGCATCAGCAACCCGACCAATGCCGTGCTGGAGCAGCGCGTGGCCGCACTGGACGGGGGCATAGGTGCCATCAGTGTGTCCAGCGGGCAGGCGGCACTGCACCTGGCGGTGTGCACACTCATGGGTGCCGGGGGGCACATTGTGGCCAGCACGGCCTTGTACGGCGGCAGCCAGAACCTGCTGAACTACACGCTGCGCCGCTTTGGCATCGACACCACGTTCGTCAAGCCCGACGATATCGACGGCTGGCGTGCCGCCGTGCGACCCAACACCCGCCTGTTCTTCGGTGAAACCGTGGGCAACCCGGGCCTGGATGTGCTGGACATTCCCACCGTGGCTCAACTGGCCCGCGAAACCGGGGTACCCCTGCTGGTGGACAGCACCTTGACGAGCCCGTGGCTGATGAAGCCGCTGGAACTGGGGGCCGACTTGGTCTACCACTCGGCCACCAAGTTCCTCAGCGGCCACGGCACAGTGATTGGCGGCGTGGTGGTGGACGGCGGCAGCTTTGACTGGGCGGCTGAACACGCCCGCAGCGGCAAATTTGCCGAGCTGGCCGCGCCCTACGACGGCTTTCACGGCATGAACTTTTCAGAGGAAAGCACCGTGGGCGCCTTCCTGCTGCGTGCCCGCCGAGAAGGCCTGCGCGACTTTGGCGCCTGCCTGAGCCCGCACAGCGCCTGGCTGATTCTGCAAGGGCTGGAAACCCTGCCCCTGCGCATGGCCCGCCACATGAGCAACACCGAGCGCGTGGTGCAGTTCCTGGCCAGCCACCCGCTGGTGGGCCGCGTGGGCCACCCCATGCTGGAGAGTCACCCCAGCCACGCACTGGCGCAAAAATTGTTGCCACGGGGTGCAGGATCGGTGTTCAGTTTCGACATCAAGGGCACGCGTGCTCAGGGCCGCGCATTCATCGAGGCGCTGAAAGTGTTCAGCCACCTGGCCAATGTGGGTGACTGCCGCAGCCTGGTGATTCACCCGGCCAGCACGACCCACTTCCGAGTGAGCGATGAGGCCTTGGCTGCGGGTGGTATTGGGCCCGGCACCATACGCCTGTCCATCGGGCTGGAAGACCCGGACGACTTGACTGACGACCTGAAACGCGCGCTGAAAGCCGCTGAGAAAGCCACAGACAAGGCAGGTGCATGATGGATATTGCACTCAACGGACAGACGCTGTATGCCTACACCGGCGGCAAACCCTTCAACCCCGCACAACCCACCGCCGTGTTCATTCACGGCGTGTTGAACGACCACAGTGTGTGGATCTTGCAAACCCGCGCCCTGGCCCACCACGGCTGGAATGTGCTGGCCATCGACCTGCCCGGCCACGGCCGCAGCGGCGGCGAAGCGCCAGCCAGCGTGGAACAAGCTGCCGACGCGGTGGCCGCACTGTTGGACGCGCTTGGACTCAAACAGGCGGCGTTGATCGGGCACAGCTGGGGCTCGCTGATTGCGCTGGAGGCTGCTGCTCGGCTGGGTGATCGGGTCAGCCACCTGGTGCTGGTGGGCACAGCGTTTCCCATGAAGGTGTCGCCCGCACTGATTGACGCATCGCTGAACCAACCCATGAAAGCGCTGGCCATGGTCAACGTGTTCTCGCGCAGCACGCTGGCACCGCCACCCTCAGCACTCGGACCAGGTACCTGGGTGTATGGCGGAGGCATGGCACTGGGCAAGCGGGTGCTGGCCAGCAATACCGAGGTGAACGTGTTTCACCGTGGGTTTGTGGCCTGCGACAGCTATGCCAACGGAGAAACCGCCATGGCACAGATCACCTGTCCGGTGCTGTTTGTGCTTGGCACACAAGACCAGATGACCCCGCCCAAAGCGGCACAGGGTCTGATCGGAGCAGCCAAAGTGGCTGGGAAAGCACTGCAGGTGTTGAACGTACCGTGTGGCCACCACCAGATGACCGAAGCACCGGAAGAAACCCTGGCGGCGCTGCGCAGCTTTTTATCGGTCCGCGCCTGAACGTTCAAGCTGACCAGTCGGGCAGCACCTGGCTCAGCATCGTGTCTTTGAAGGCACCGTGCTGCCACACCTGCCGCGTCGTGCTGCCCCAGGGCAGCATGAGCCGCTCCACCAGCGGGCCCAAGGGAGTTTGTTTGGGGTCTGCCAGCAACACGTAGCGCTGCTGGTCCTCATCGAGTTTGCCCACCCAGTCGAGCGCGAGAAGGGTTTCCAGCGGCTCTTCCAGTTGCAGGTCATCCACCCGCAGGTGCCGTGACAGGTCAGCCAGCGACAGGCCGTGCCCTTCAGGCTGTCCGCGCTGGGCGGCCAAGGCCGACAGCAACTCCAGCGCCAACTGGAACGACCAGCCCGGCGTCCCCCCCCGGCGTGCAATGCCACCCATCAGGCTGGGCAAATAAGCGGTCACCACCGCGCCCAGCAGCACGATGACCCACAGCAGGTAAATCCAGATCAGCAAAATGGGCACCGTGGCAAATGCCCCGTAAACCGTTGCATAGGTGGGCACTGCGCCCACATACCAGCCCAACAGGCGTTTGGCGGCCTCCAGCCCCAGCGCCACAAACACCGCGCCCAGCAGCGCATGGTTCCAGGCCACACGGGTGTGGGGCACAAAGCGGTAGAGCAAGGTCATGCCCGCTGTGACCAACACCACTTCCAGCACGTCGAGCACCAGCCGAACGCCTCCGGGCAGCGCGCCCACAAGCCCCCGGTTGGCCGACACAGCGTATGAGGTCATGCTCAGGCTCGCCCCGAGCAACAGCGGCCCCAGCGTCAGCACGGCCCAGTACACCAGCACCCGTTGCGCCAGCGGCCGGGGACGGCGCACGCGCCAGATGTCGTTGAGCTTGCGGTCGATGGTCAGCACCAGCGCCAGCGCTGTCACCAGCAAAATGACCGCACCCGCCCACCCGATTTGCCCCGCCTTGGCCGCAAACTGGTTGAGGTACATCAGCACCTGGCGGGCAATGGCTTCGGGAATCAGGCTTTCGACCAGCCACTTTTGCAAGCCGGCCTGCATGCGACTGAACATGGGGAACGCGCTGAACACCGCCAGCCCCACCGTGAACAGCGGCACCAGTGAAATGATGGTGGTGAAGGTGAGGCTGCTGGCCGTCACGCCCAGGCGGTCTTCACGAAACCGCTCTCGCAGCGTGAGGGCAGTGGTTTTCCAGGGAAACTGCCACGCATCGTTCAGAAACTGGCGCAGTTGTCCTTCAAGTCGTCTCCAGAGGGTCATGCCACTATCATGCCACCCACCTTGTGCAGGCCTGCTCCTGCATCACCTCTCCACTGCCGCAGCGTTGCATCCATGACATCCCCACAGCCCACCGATTCCCAAACCTCCCACTCCGCCCCGCTCAGCGTGGCCTGGACGCGCGGTGTGGCCGTGGGCAGCCTGCTGGGCCTCATCGTGTTGGGCCTGGCGTGGGAACTGTGGCTGGCCCCGCTGCGCCCCGGTGGCAGCTGGCTGGTGCTGAAGGTGCTGCCGCTGTGCATTCCGTTGGCGGGGCTACTGAAACACCGCATGTACACCTACCGCTGGCTCAGTTTGCTGGTGTGGCTGTACTTCACCGAAGGCGTTGTGCGTGCCTGGGGTGACGCGCCGCCCGGCAACTGGTTGGCGGGTGTGCAAATTGCGCTGTGCCTTGCACTGTTTGCGGCCTGTGCCGCCCATGTGCGTCTGAGGCTGGCCCACGGGCGGGTGCAGGCCGCAGCGGTCACACCCACAGAAAATTAAAGCTTTTTTTGGCATCCAACGCTTGTTGGTATTCATTTTTTAGCTATATCAAATGTCATTGACTTCTCTGCTGTCCGACTTGACCCGCGCCGTGGGCAGCGCCCATGTGCTGACCCATGAAGACCCTGCCACCGACCTGTCGGCCTGGGAGAACGACTGGCGCAAGCGACAGCAAGGCCGCGCGCTCGCCGTGGTGCGCCCTGGCTGCACGGCTGAAGTGGCTGCGGTGGTGAAGGCGTGTGCAGCAGCGGGTGTGAGCATCGTGCCCCAGGGCGGCAACACGGGCTTGGTGGTGGGCAGCGTGCCCGACAGCAGCGGTACCCAAGTGGTGCTGAGCCTGCAACGCATGGCGGCCATCCGCGCCATCGACCCCGCCAACCTCACCCTCACGGCAGAGGCGGGCTGTGTGCTGCAAACGGTGCAGGAAGCGGCCGACCGCGCTGGCTTTCTGTTCCCGCTGAGCCTGGCGGCCGAAGGCAGTTGCACCATCGGCGGCAACCTGGCTTGCAACGCCGGGGGCACGCAGGTGGTGCGCTACGGCAATGCACGCGACCTGTGCCTGGGGCTTGAAGTGGTCACCGCCCAAGGCGAGGTGTGGCAGGGCTTGAGTGGCCTGCGCAAAGACAACACCGGCTACGACCTGCGCCACCTGTTTGTGGGCAGCGAGGGCACGCTGGGCATCATCACCGCCGCCAGCCTGAAGCTCTACCCCAAGCCTGCCGCCCAACTCACCGCCTGGGCCGCAGTGCCCAGCCTGGAAGCAGCCGTGGCACTGCTGGGCTTGGCGCACCAGCACCTGGGCGCAGGACTGACCGGCTTTGAGGTGATGGGCCAGTTTGCCCTCGCCCTGGTGGCCAAACACTTCAGCCAACAGCGCGTGCCGTTGTGGCAAGACACGCCCTACTGCGTGCTGCTGGAAAACAGCGACCACGAAAGCGAGGCCCATGCGCGGGCCCAGTTCGAAGCTTTGCTGGAAGCGGCGCTGGGTCAGGACCTGGTCACCGACGCCGTGGTGGCCGAGAGCCTGTCGCAAGCCAACGCTCTGTGGCACATCCGCGAGAGCATTCCGCTGGCACAAACCGAAGAGGGGCTGAACATCAAGCACGACATATCGGTGCAGGCCTCGCGCACTCCGTCGTTTGTGGCCGAAGCGACGCTGGCCTTGGAAGCGGCCATACCAGGCGTGCGCATCGTCAACTTCGGCCATTTGGGCGACGGCAACCTGCACTTCAACGTACAAGCGCCTGAAGGCCAGAACGCCGCCAGCTTCCTACGCGAACGCGAACACGACGTGAACACGCTGGTGTACGACACGGTGGCGAGGTTTGAAGGCTCCATCAGCGCGGAACACGGCATCGGTAGCTTGAAAGTAGACACCCTGCCCCACTACAAATCGGCGGTGGCGCTGGACTTGATGGCCCGCATCAAACACGCTCTGGACCCGCAGCGCACCCTGAATCCAGGGCGGGTGGTGGCCTGACCGCATACACCTGGGTTGCAAGTGCTGACAGGCTTTCGCCTGTCATCCGGTGTGTCGCGTGTCCGTCATTTCGGTCCACTCATTTGTGCCGCTCAGGACGGATTTCCACTCACCAGCCACAGTAATAATTTGTCGGAGGCAAGGTCAAAGTAAGACCCCAACCTGACAATTTCGCTCTCTTTAGGATTGACTTAACTTTCAACGAACGCGGGAAACTCATGAGCAAAGAAAAAGACGATCAACTGCTGCAGGACTACATCCAGCGCCTGGAGCTGGCCGAACAGATGCTGCCAATCATTGGCAGGCTGTATCGGAACAACGGCATGTTGATGCGTATTTACGGGCGGGCCACCAACAACGTGACCACCGTTGACATTCTCAAGACGCACCGTTTTGCGCGTCAGTACACGGGTGAAGAGCTTTCCATTCAGCACAGCTTTCAGCTGGTTGTGGCGATGGAAGGCCTGCAATTGGCCCCAGCCAAAATTGACTTGGGACGCCTCACGAACAAATGGCGCTCCCAGGGCGAAGGGGTTTCGGCTGAAGATTTCCTGCGTGAAGAGCTGGCCCCCATCGTGGGCCACCCCGAGCGCATGAGCAAGGAGCCGCGCGACATCGTTCTGTACGGTTTCGGCCGCATCGGCCGCCTGCTGGCGCGCCTGCTGATCGAGCGCACCGGCAAGGGCAACAAGATGCGCCTGCGCGCCATCGTGGTCCGCAAGGGCAAGGTCAATGACCTCGAAAAGCGTGCTGCACTGCTGCGCCGCGACTCGGTACATGGCCCGTTCAACGGCTCCATCGTGGTGGACAACGAGAACAGCGGCATCATCGCCAACGGTGTGTTCATCAAGGTGATCAACGGTGAAGGCCCCGACAAGATCGACTACACGGCCCACGGCATCCACAACGCCATCGTGATCGACAACACCGGCTCATGGCGCGATGAGGCCGGCCTGTCACTGCACCTGCAAAGCCCTGGCGTGTCCCGCGTTCTGCTGACCGCACCCGGCAAGGGTTCGCTCAAGAACATCGTGTACGGCATCAACAGCGGCGATGTGAAAGACGACGACAAAATCATCACCGCCGCCAGCTGCACCACCAATGCCATCGTGCCGGTGCTCAAGGCCATCAGCGACAAGTTTGGCATTGAGCATGGCCACGTGGAAACCGTGCACTCCTTCACCAACGACCAGAACCTGATCGACAACTACCACAAGGCCGAGCGCCGCGGACGCAGCGCACCGCTCAACATGGTGATCACCGAAACAGGTGCGGCCAAGGCCGTTGCCAAGGCGCTGCCCGAGCTGGCAGGCAAGCTCACCGGGAATGCCATCCGCGTGCCCACGCCCAACGTGAGCATGGCCATCCTGAACCTGACGCTGGCTGCTGAAACCACCAAGGAAGCGCTCAACACCTACTTGCGCGATTGCGCGCTGAGCCCTGAGCTGCAGGAACAGATTGACTACAGCTCCTCCACCGAAATCGTCTCCAGCGACCTGGTGGGTTCGCGCCACGCCGGCGTGGTGGACGCACCGGCCACCATCGCCAACGGACGCAACATCGTGCTGTATGTGTGGTACGACAACGAGTTTGGGTACAGCTGCCAAGTGGTGCGCCTTGCTCAACAAATGGCAGGCATTCAATTCGCTTCTTTCCCAGCGTAATTCAATCTGCAACCGATCAAGGGGCTGTTGTGCTGGTGCACGGCAGCCCTTTTTTTGTAGGGCTGTGATCATGCAAGAGGCATTGGGCATCGGTCAGCATGGGGGGATTTCCTAACGGGGGGTAAAGGGCCATTTCCCCCCACAAGACATCAGTTCACCCCCCTTTTTTACCCCCGCCTCGGTTTGGCTGTCAATGCTACCCCCTGTACTTCCCTGCACTGTAAGACCTTGATTTTCAAAAGAAAAAGGGCTCCAAGTGTCTCTACTTGGAGCCCTTTTTCGGTCAGTATGGTGGCGGAAAACGGAACCGAACCCGCGTCCGCTTTCAGAACCAGATAGTAACGCACGGGTCTTTAGGGCGCGGATTCGACGATTTGGCCGAACCGCAGCTGGGTGCCACGTCAAGGCTCCAGCGAAGTTCAAACGGGGACTTGACACCCGGCAGGCCTGCCTCGGCCTGCGATGCCAACCCAGATCACTCAAACCACCCCAGCCATCAAAAATATCTTTGTTTTTTGCGTCTTTAAGTCAAAATAATACTTTATTTTAGAAACATGAGGTGAGTGCAATGCTGGTCGAGTTCCGCGTCAAGAACTTCCGCAGTCTGCGCGACGAGCAGGTGCTCAGTCTTGTTGCGTCCAAGGACAAGGCCCTGCAGGACACCCACACCCAAGCGACCGGCATCAGTGCCGCACCCACCCTGGTGCGCAGTGCTGTGGTCTATGGTGCCAACGCGAGCGGCAAGTCCAATCTCATCAAAGCCCTGCAATACATGCGCGGCGTGGTGACCGAGTCCGCGACGGCGATCCAACCGGGTCAGACTTTCGCAGTTCAGCCCTTTCGACTTGATGCCGATTCCGCCAGTCAGCCAAGCGAGTTCGAGGTCACATTCTTGCTCGATGGTGTGCGCTACCAGTACGGCTTTGCCATGACAGCTCAGCGGATTGCCAGTGAGCACCTGCTGGTTTACAAGGCGTTCAAGCCCCAGCGTTGGTTCACACGCCGCTTTGACACTGAGACCGGCAAGGATGTCTACGACTTCGGTCCCGGCCTGAAAGGACCCAAGAACCTGTGGGAAGGTGCCACCCGACCGAACGCCCTCTTCCTGTCGATGGCCGTACAACTCAACAGCGAAGCCTTGCGACCGGTGTTCGACTGGTTTGTGAATCGCCTGGTGATCTTCAACGAGCAAGCCCAACTCAGTCCGCAGGTGTCCATTCAGATGCTCAAGCAGGATGACGGCCGCAAGGAGATTTGCAACTTCCTCTCTGCTGCCGACATCAGCATCGCCGACATTGATGTGGAAACACGCAAAGTCCCTGGGCAGGCCGTTCACTTTGACTTGGTGGCCGGTAAAACTGAAGTGCGCTCGGAAGAAATGGAAGAACACAAGCTGCGCTTCCATCACGTCACCGAACAGGGCAAAGCCGTGTTTGAATTAATGGACGAATCCAACGGCACGCGCAATTTGCTGTTTCTTGCAGGACCAGTGCTCGACATCCTCCGCAAAGGGCTAACGCTGGTCATCGACGAGCTCGACACCAGCTTGCACACCTTGCTGGTGCGCGAACTCGTACGACTGTTCCACCGCCCAGAGATCAACACCGGCGGCGCACAACTGATATTCACGACGCACGACACGTCGCTGCTGGACGCACCAGATTTGTTCCGACGTGATCAAGTGTGGTTCGTAGAAAAAGACCGTGATCAGACCTCGGCGTTAGTCAGCTTATCCGAATTCAGCCCGCGCAAGAACGAGGCACTGGAACGCGGCTACCTGATGGGACGGTATGGCGGCGTGCCATTCCTCAGTCACACCCTGGGGCTGAAACACTGATGGCTCGCGACAACTCCCCCAAAGAGCGACAACAGAAACAGCTTGAGCGCAAGCAGGTACGGCGGGCGAGCTACGACCGCATCTTGATCGTTTCTGAAGGCAGCAAGACCGAGCCGAATTACTTTCGTGAGATCCGTGCGGCCTTCCGCTTGCACACTGCCAATGTGGAAGTTCGACCCAGCGAATTGGGCACTGCACCTATCCAGGTGGTGCAGTACGCCCAAGCATTGTTTGAAGATGGCGACCGCCACAAGAACATTCAGCGTCGGGCGTTCGAGAAGGTCTATGCCGTGTTTGACCGCGATGACCATGACAGTTATCACGAGGCGCTGACGCTGGCTGCCTCGCTCGATGGCAAGCTCAGGAACGATGCCAAGCAGCCGGTAGCCTTTCAGGCCATTGCTTCCGTGCCCAGTTTTGAGTTGTGACTGTTGCTGCATTTTGAGGATATTCAGGCTCCGCTGCATCGTGATGAAGTGATGCGCCGCCTCAAGCTGCACATTCCAGGGTACGACAAAGGTGCTGGCAACGCGTTCGCGATCACCGGCGCGCATTTATCGGTCGCCACCCTGCGTGCAGAACGGTTGTCAGCGCGTTTCACGGCGCACACAGATCCCGAACCGTTCACTGCCATTGTCGAATTGGTGAAGTTGCTGACAACACTTCGTGGCTGACATCGCAGCGATAAGCGCAGCCATTGCGGAGCGCACCGTCGTGTCATGACCTCGTTGCGACGATTCGTCTCACTTGTAAAGACAAAGAGAAGAAATGGGTGTGAATGGGTGTTTGATCCTATTTCCGGCAGTTGACCCCTACCAAAGCGCCGCAAAGCTAGACTGGGAGCCAGTTTCAAAGGTTTTGGAGAGATCCTCAAATGG
>JFJP01037115.1_pt1 | contig 44860 bp, 35 predicted proteins | sample 431651 | NCBI WGS metagenome assembly JFJP01 (sample SAMN02602958, study PRJNA72255) | Microbial mat metagenome, whole genome shotgun sequencing project. | biome: fresh water; feature: sink hole; material: water; isolation source: purple microbial (photo- and chemosynthetic) mats found in...
CAGTTCCAGTTCCAGTTCCAGTTCCAGTTCCAGTTCCAGCTGAAGCCCCTCCCATTATTCCACTAAAAACTGCTGCTGGATTAAACGCGTTCATAATCATATTAGACATACTAGCAACAGTATCGCCACCACCGGCTGAACCAGAACTACCGCCAGAATTACTATCAGAAGAACCTGATGCAGCTACTGAACCAGATCCTGCATTAGTTCCAGAAAATGACGGAGAACTATTTTTATCAATATCTACAGAACCACCTTCGCTTTTTGCTATAGAAAAATGCATCGCATCTTTCTTAGATCTCCAACCACCACCCCACCCAAGACCCCATCGTTTAGCAATAGAATTTGTAGATGGAGGCATGTCAGTTACTAATACATTATCTTTTCTATATGGATTTGTATCTGGGTTAATATCTATAGCCGCACCAAACGCATGATAGCTTTTACTATTACTCCCAACCGCATTACGATTCGAATAACCACCCATAGATCGAATGTTATATCCTGTTTTTTCAAAGTCGTTAAGAAATCCTTGAAATTTTTCAGAATATGCAGGAGCAACTGTTGCAGTTTTACCAGATCTAGATTTGATTGTTGCCAACGAACCAGAATCGACACGAACAGAAGATGGTTTTTCATCTTTAGTGACAGGTTCATGTTCTGATCCTTCTACACCACCAGTAGAATAATATTTTAATGGCTCAAGATTTGGGCCACTTGTTAATTGATTCTTATAATCATCAGATATAGTAATAGAAGGATTACTCAAAAATTTATCTTTTAATTTTTGAAGTGCATCCCGTTCTGCTTTCGACCCTCCATTTTTCTGTAACAATCGATTTTCAATTGCTTTAACTACTAAATTTCTTTCCCCGGGACTATAACTGTCATATCTATTTAAAAAGCCAAGTATACTTCTCGCAGAATCATTAGCATTAAATGCAGTTTTTAGTTTATTAATTGATTCTTTATCAGAAACACTAATATTAGGGTTATTTGCATATCTTGAAAATGTATCAATTATCAATTTTTTTTCAGTCGGACTATACTTATCATAATTTAAAATATATTCATCGACCGATTTTGATAAGAAACTTTGTTCTGATGATTTAATATTTGAAGTATCATATTTGAATGGTTCTACACTAGAACCCTGGGCTAATTGTTTCTTATAATCTTCAGAAACATCAATAGGAGGATTAGAAGCAGTAATTTCTGGAATACTAGAAGGTTGAATTTGGCCTAACTCTACAGGAGGATTAGATTCAGAAAGATTCATTGCCATTTTTGCATATCTGTCTCTACTTTTATAATTTTTTACTCCTGCTCTTTCAAAGTTCTTCTCAAATATTCTTACAGCATCTTCCACAGATTTTGCTTCTTTTAATCTTTTGATCGAACGTTTCTCAGTTGTTTGTAATTCATATTTTAAAAATCCGTAATTGGCTTCTTCTGACATTGGACTCAAATTATTCTTCTTACACCATTTCAAAAACTCTTTCTTACGAGGTCCTTGCCATTGCGCCCAACCAATTTCACCAGCACGACTAGTTAAATCAGTAAATCCGGCAGATTCATGTCCTAAATTACCTATGACGCCTGCAGATTGTTCAGGTGTAAGTCCAAAATCCTCTCTTAAATTTGAAAATAGTTTTTTTGAAATCGTAGTGAATTTATCAGATTTTGTAGCAATTTCTGGCATGTTGGAATTAATTTTAGGTGCGTCTGATTTAATTGTAGGTGTAATTCCATCATATTGAAATGGAATATAATTAGCAGAATCTAAATTATAACTAGCTGGAGTTTTAGAAGCAGTAATAGACGGAATTTGTGATTGTTGAATTTGACCTAATTCTATTGACGGTTTATCTGAATTTACTTTCTTTTGCATTTCGCACATTTCGCATATGCTTTTTATATTAGGAATAGAACTCTGAGTTATTTGGCCCAATTCTACAGCAGGTTTATTTGGAGTAATATTTGAAGTGTCATATTTAAATGGTTCGGTTTTTGAAATATCCATCAGATCATAATTCAAAGGTTTTTTAGTAATATATGGAATCTGCGATTGTTGAATTTGACCCAACTCTACAGGAGTTAGCTTTCGTTTAATTTCATCAAACCTATTTTGTCCATGAGAAATTAAATTATTTTTAATTTTATCTAATTGTTCGTATACATTTTGCCCGGATCTATCTTCTATCTTTTGTTCTTTGTCTCCTGATATTAGTTGGTTTACTTGTTTGTAAGCTCGTTCAACTCCAGGCAAAGTACTACTCATTTGATTTGATACTGTATCTACTGCTGAATTATATGCAGGTTTTACAAATTGATCTCGTACTTGTTTGTAAGCTCGTTCAACCCCCGGCAAAGTAGAGTCCATTTGACCTGATACTGTATCTACTGCTGAACTTCCAACTTTCATTCCAGTATTAGCCGCATTTGCTGCAAGATTCGCATAAAATATAGATGGCCAATGAGTCATCGTATATATAGTTTTGAGAATAGGATCATCTTTTGATAAAGAAAAACCACCTTGTTCAAAACCAGCAGCATTCGGAATATTTGGTTTTCTTAAACTAGCACCAGTTCCGCTTAGTAAACTATTAATACCGTTAAAAACGGCATCTCCATTAAACATCCCGGTTATAGATTTAGAAACATCATCATAATTCATACTATCAAATGTAGAAGCCGGTGTAGCAGTTGAAGAACTAGAAGCAGTAGTAGAAGTAGGGGTAGTAGAAGTGGTAGTAGAAGTAGGGGTGGTAATAGAAATAGGGGTAGTAGGATTAGATTTATCAATGTCAGTAATATTAGACTTGACAACTAATTTCTTATGGATCTCTTTAAACATTTTTGTAAATTCATCATTAAAAGAAATCTTAGAATCTGAAATTGATTCAATTAGAAACTTTTTATATTCGTCTTTTGTATTAAAAAACGAACTTGAACTAGTATCAATTCCAGAAGAATAAGTTTGTGCATTTGAAACTATAGGATCACTTCCTAAAGAACTAGTACCAAAAGATAAATATTGAGAACCCGGTATATTATTTTGATTTTGAATAATTGGAATATTACCAGTACCTGTAATATTATTTTTTCCTGCTGCCAATGCAGATTTCTCTCTCGACTCATCATCAGATCTGACATATTTTAGTGTTTTTGAATCCCGAACCACAGGTACCCATGGTCCTTTTTCAGATTCTTTTACTGCCGTTACATTACCAGATTTTAAAATAATTTCGTGAACATATTGAAATCCGTCGAACGCGCTTTTATTTAGTTTCCAGCCTCTCGGTCCCCAAACCATAGAACCACTAGGATGCTCTGCAGTTGGGCCTTGTCCGACCATTCTGCGATAACGATCATCCAACATAGGAACCAATTGTTCGTTTGCTAATTTCTGAACTCCGTGCTTAACTGCCATTGGGTCTGAATGTTGAGAATATAAATCCGGATTATTCCACCAATCTTGAATAAACCCGCCAACAGAAGGTTCATTTTTAGTTGGATTTAAATTGAATCTAGTTCTTTCTACAGGACTCAGGTGTTGTAAATCTTCTTCTGAATATTCTTTACCACCAGTAATAAATTTACTTGCCATATTTTTTGCTTTAGAACCAAATTCACTAATACTATTAACAACATCAGAATCACGACTTGTAATATTAGATATAGCATTAGATGTCAAATCAACTGCAGACCTATGCTTGTCTCCAATATATTTTCCAATTTCACTATCTCCAACATATTTTCCAACTTTCTCCAGTACCAATTTTCTTTTGTCTGCATCAATAACCGTATCTTTTGCTATTTTTAAATTTTCAGTAAATGATTTAAATAATTCCAACATAGGTTGAGTAATATACTCATTTACATCTTCATCTTTAATATCTGGTAATTTCTTTCCAATTTCATCTACAAGTTTTTTACTTTCAGAACCTAAAGTTTTATAAGCATCAGATTGAATTAATTCATCATAATATTTTTGTGCTTCTTTTGCAGTTTTAGATTCTCTTAATTTTTTCAACAATAGATTATCACTAACAGATAATTTTATATCATTAATATTTGGGATATAACTAGTAGCAGTTGGTAAATTCTGTGACGCCCAGTTACCGCCATCTGTAGCTAACTGTGAAAAAAAAGATGATAAATTATTACTTTGTTCTTCTGGTTTATTCCACCAATCTTTAACTGAATTTACGCCTAGTTCTGTTAAATCTGAAGCTCCGGATTTAATCTGTTCCCATGTATTAGGTATTTTTCCTTCTTCATAATAATTCGATAAAATCCCTCCTTGATTTAATTGTCCTACTGTTTTTAATGTAGTTTCTCTTTCTTTATTTCTTTCTTGGTCTTCTTTTAATCTCTGTGCTATAATTTCTTCTTTCGTTCCGCTAACCATACGAGTAAATACATTATCATTTCTTTCGACTTCTTCAATCATTATTTTTTCGCGTTTTTTCACAGCTTCTGAAATTGTATTTGACGACATCCCCAATGATTGTAAGTCAGCAATAGTTACGTTCTTGTAACCTTCTTCATATCTTTTTAATAATTCACTACTGCTATAATTATAACTATACATCCCCCCTGCTTTCAATCTTGATGAAGTCATTTCTCTTTCTTCTATTCCTAATTCTTTTGCTTTTTGTAATAGTTGTTTCTGTATGTTAGGTTCTAATTTCCCTTTACTATAATCTGCAATTAGAGATTTTTCTTCTTCAGATTCAAAACTCAAAGTTCGTCTCGATTTATTAATAAAATTTTTAATATTTGTAAATAAATCAACAACCGGATCAAACACATTTTCTTTAACCCATGTAAAAAAATTACTAACGGGTTGTATTAAATATTCATCTAATTTTGCATAAACATCTTTTCCAATTTCATTTAATTTTTCTTGCCCTATCCAACCAAGCAACCCACCAATAGCTGCTCCTGCTGCGGCTCCTATAAGAAATCCATGGGGTCCGCCAATTTTTGCTCCAATAGAAGCGCCATATATTCCATATTGTCCAGCACCTTTCAGTGCATCCCAAATCCCACCTCCTTTTCCAACTGCAAATATATTTTTAAATCCTTCCCATAACGATTTTCCAATATCTCCAGATTTAACATATTCTTCCATGTAACCTGAATATGCTTCAAATAATGCAGTAAATGGCCCCCCTAACATTCTACCAACAGAAGAAGATAATATTTTAATAATACGTTTTCGAAATACTAATAATAAACCACCGCCTATCAAACTTTTAGTGTCAGCACTTGATTCATTAAAAGATGTAAATAAATCAGAAACTTGATTTCCGAGAAAATCTATAACAACTGGGATAGCTTTTCCTGCAAATTCTTTAATATATGGGCCGGCTAATTTCCATAAAGTATATCCCACCAACCCATATCCGATAAGTTTAGATAAGAAACCCGGTTCTATTTTTTCTTTCTGTTTGGCGGCGGGTTTTGAATTTGCTTTCATTAATTCTACTAATTCAGTCGTCTTATCTGCAACAATATCTAATTTGACCGTTTGAGTTGCTTCCATCACCAACTTTTTCTTTTCAGTTTCTTGAGACTTTCTTTCTTCTTCAGTTTGAGTTGTAGGTGTCAGATCTATACTTGGAGAACCTGCTTCAAAATATTTTGGAGAATCAATTACTCCACCGTCTCGTCTGAACCAACTTTTCGGTACTTTTGGCTGCTTCTCATTTGTATCTGGTAATTGAATCTCTTTATTAAATATCCAACCTACTTTTTCATCTACCCAAGTTTTAATTTTCATTATAAAATCATAAATCGGAGATACAAAAGTATCTTTAAACCAACCTATAAATTTATTTACTGGGTCTAATACTATTTCATCTAATTTCCGTAATGATACTCTACTAATTTCTTGTAATCTTCCGTCTCCAATCCATCCTAACAAACCACCTATTGCGGCACCAACTACGTATCCCAATACCCAATTTACACCAGGAACTGGAATTGCTGTTGCAACTAATGCTCCAATTGCGCCATATTTAGTTCCAGTACTAAATGCGCCAGTAAAATCAGATCCAGAAACAGCAAAAATAGATTTAAATGATGAAGAAATAGAACTTATTATACTTCCTGATTTAGCGTATTCTTTAAAATAAGAATTAATACTATCTCTTACAGTGAAAAATAATTCGGTAAAGATACTTGCAGGACCCAATGCGGCGATTGTCAGTCCCTTCGTAATATTATTATTTGGAATATCTTTAATTATTTTAACAAAACTATCAGAAATAGAAGATGCTATGGGAGAAATTAATTTCTGTGAAATAATATCTGATAATTGTCCACTTAAATTAGTTCCAAATCCACTTAATAATTCAGACCCAGATGATTTCAAATCTTCAAATTTAGATTTGCCATAATTTAGTAAATCGGAACCTTTAGATTTTCCATAACTTAGTAAGTCACTACCAATACCATAATAAGAAGGATCCATTATTCCGCCAATCGCGGCATGAATTCCCTGTCTTCGTCTTCCATCTCTAATCAATCCGGTAACTAATCCTCTATTTGCAGCGACTACTGGCGGAGAAATAATAGCTTCATCTTTTGCAACCATTGCGCCAATATGACCTGGAGGAACATATCCGGTGAATCCTCTTGAAGCGTGAACTACTTTTCCTAATCTTCTTGCAATAGGATGTGCTGCAACTGCTTCTCTTGGAATTACTGCTGCTCCGCGAGGAAGTATTGTTGGGACTGTATCTATTCCTTTCGGAACAAAATTTACTAAATGGCCACCTCTTGCATAAATTAATCCGCCAGAAGCTCTACCTGTTGCTTCTCTTGGTTCGTTTATATTCCCGTCATTGGCAGCTTGTCTATCCAGTATGTTTTCCAACAACTCTTGTAATTGTTGACTATCTGCTTTTCTTGATTTTTCAGCGTTTATAATTTCTTTAGATTCGCATGACGGACAGGATGTAATTGAACTCATAGATGAATTTAAAGTCGTCATCTTGTCATCAATACTTTTTAAATATGAATTAGTTTCTATTAATTTTTTTGTTTCAATGTCTTCCAAAATAGACGTAATTGTATATAATTTACCAATATTTTCAGATCTAAACTGTTTTAATATTTCTGTAAAATTTTCACTCTGATTTGATTTAGATTCTGACGTTTGTTTCATCGGTAATTTTAACTGTCTACCGAATTTTCCGCGTTCAGTTAAACCATCATTTGTATCTATATTCTCCATTGATTCTTTAAGCTGTTTTAATTCATCATTTTGAGCTTGTAATTGTTTAGATTTTTTAGATTTTTGAGAATCTTTAAAAAAATTTTTATTTAAATCTAATATATCCAAATCAGTAAACATAGAATGAAGTTTTTCTACAACTTTCGGATCTGTAGATATTCTAGATATTACATTATCAAAAGATTCGTCCGGATTTATCATTTTTCTAATAGCAAGTCTAAAAAATCTGTCCACACCATCCATTCCCATTCTAGTTACCACTTCTGTTAATAATGGCAACGCTACCATAACAGAACTAGATGTTAATGCTATTTTTTTTGAAAATTTCTCAATTTTTGAAATCGATTCATCAACATTATTGAACTGTTCTAATTCATTCAAATCTTTTTCTAATTTATCGACATCCATATCTTTTCTTAAATCTTTTTTATATGATTTTAATTCTTTTGGAGTTAAAAATTTTCCCAGTTCATAAACATAAACTCGTTCTTCAGTTCCGCCAAAAGATTTATATTTTAATTTTTCTTGTCCACCAACAGCTTCATAAATTTTACTCAATACTCCATAAGTATTGAAATTTACTTCATATATTTTTGCTAAATATACCCTTTGTTGTTCTGCTATTTTCGGTAAACTAGTTTGAGCCAATTGAACAGATTCTATACCAGTTCTATTTTTATTTCCGATTTTGTCTTTATACGATTGCAATTTACCTTGGATTTCAGATAATTTATTTTCATCAACTTTACCAAGAAATTTATTTTTATAATCTGTAAATTTTTCAGATACTCCTGTAATTTTATTTCTAACACCGGACATAAACTCTTCATTTTTTTTATTTATATATTTTCTTCCAAGATAGGCACCACCAGCTCCAGCTATCAATCCCAATCCACCTGTAACAATACCTGTGCCGATTAGACCTGCACCAAGTAATCCACCGGCACCAAGAGTATATTTATTACTTTTTAAAAATTTCTTAGTTTTTCCAATTAAAGAAACTTTTTTCAATTCATCTTCTTTTCGCTTTTCTTCTTTTTCAAAAAAATCTAAAACAGTATCTCCAGATTTATAATTTCCAACCATCCCGTTTGTCAACCGGACCATATTTAATCCGATGTTTCGCATAACATCAAATATACTTCCCCATAACATCATCTGTTGAGTATGAATGTCTTTACTTTTTAATGTTTGCATCAAAGAACTAGACGGGGTCGCTAATAATCTTGCAGAAGTATATCTCAATCCGCCTAATTTAGATGAAAATTGTCTTTCATATTTTCTCTGAAAATCTGATTCAAGTCTTAATTCTCTTTCTCGCTTATTATTATCGGATGTTTTTCCAATTAAATTAGAAATACTTTTAATTGCTTTAACACCAAGAATACCAAGCAACGCCGTTCCAAGAACTGCTGGAATACTTAATCCGCCAGTAGCCGCCATAGATGTCAAACCCATCATATGTGCGCCAGCTCCAACAGCTCCGATTGCCCCTAATCGTTTAGCTTTACCTGCCATAGTGGGAGCACGAATTGCAGAATGTGCAGTTTTTAATCCCAAATATCCAGCCATTGCCGCAGGAGCACCGATTAATAACCCGGATACAGGATCTAATGCCGCCAAACCAGTACCAATAGCGCCTAATGCTCCTCCCATTATTCCAGCTTTAGCAGTATTTTTACCAAGAGCGATCTTATTAGTAACATTTCGATCTTGGCGTTTAACCATCTCGTCTTCCATTTGTTCAAAAAAATTCAATAAATTTTTACCACTAGAACCAATATCTCCTTTATTTCCAACTATACCTATGCGAATAGACGCCAATTCTAATACTGCAAATCTCATTGCGTCATAGATACCAGAAGTCAGAGCGGTCATCTTTCCTTCAAACGTTGTAAGCCCTGTTGTTACTTTAGATGCGGAAGTTGTAGTTAACTTCATCACCTCAAATCTGATGTTTACTTTTTGCAATTCTTTATTTATTCTTTCAAAATATTTAGTTTGTTCAGTCTTCAACTGTGCAGATCTAGCTGAAGAAACCATATCTACAGTTGACTGCAATCTTGCTTTTTCAAAAACTACGTTTGATGTAAAATTACGACGCCGTTTGGTATCAAAAAACGTTCTTCCACTAAGAAGATCTGTAAATGCATTTCCTTTAGCTTGTTCATTTTTACCATAATCGTCCATTTCGATATCTTGCATCTTACCGTATTTCCTACCACCTTTGGCTACAACTGCCAATGTAGCAACCAATAATGGTAGAAAACCCGCTGCTGCTGAACCCGAAAGTCCCATTCCTGCTAAATACTTACTTATTCCGATAGATCCACCAGCAAATGCTGCAGTACCACCCAATCCACCAACTCCGAATTGAGTTAGCATATTAATAGGATTATAAAAATCCTTTTTATCATAACCCGTTAATTTTCCAGCCGCACGTCCTACAAACTTAGCGGCTTTTACAGGCTTAGATAAATTAGTATTTAAAGTATCTATTCTTGAAATTAAATTATCGTCAGATTTTGTTTTCTTACCACCAGTCGGACCTACCAATCCATATTTTGTTTCTAATGAAACTGCTAACTGTGCTCTTTGTAATTTTACACTTGCTAATGTTAACGTAATTAATTGATTTTCAAACCCATTGACATTCGCTAATAAACTTTCTGGATTTAATCCTAATAATCTTTCTCTTGTAGAACCAACCGATCTATATTTAACATCTACTTGTTTTGGTTTACTACCAAATATCCCAAGTAGTTGTTTAATAAATCCCTTTTTCATTTCTTGATCTTTTTTTATTATATTAGGAATATTGCTTCCAGTTTCTACGGTTGGCCGCGATTTTTGATTTTGAGTTTGATTTTTATTTTGATTTAAATTAAATCCAGGATATCCACCACCACCATATGTATTATTAAAGAAATCAAAATCAGAAGTTGCCATTTAAATTTTTACCTCTATGTTACAAAGCTATAAAATCTAAAAGATCATCGCTATTATCATAATCGATGTCGTTATCTTTTTCTAGTAATTCATTTTCAGATGTATAAATGTGTTGGAATGTTTCTATATTTGGAAATATCGATTGTTTTAAATCTGGTTTTTCACGATCATAATTAGTATAAGCCATGTTTGTTATCATGTACTCGTCTTCTTTGAGTAATTCTTCTTCAGAATAATTTAATATCGGTTCTATTTCTAACAACGTCATTTTTTTAACGTATGCACAGAAACAAGCAGCCATAAATAAGTCATCATTATGACCAGCTTTTGAAGAAATAGATCCATTTGCTTTTTTTTCTATTACTGAAAGTTGATTAATCAAATCAGACGATTTTACATGAGTCGGGTGTTTATTCATATAATCATAGAATAAACTCACCATAGTATCTTTAGTTTTAGAACCGGTGGTTATACCAGTAATAAATTTATCAGTTTTATCCGAATAAATATAACTACCAAACCCTGCATTTTCTAAATATTCAACTACAGCACTGCCTATACTATTATTTTCGATAGCCAATAAAAATCTATTATTTGATCTTTTAGACACAAATTTAATTACTTGTTCTACTACTTCTGAATATTTTGTCAATGAACCGATTCTTCCGAAATATTCGCCGACTTGTTTAAAATCTTTATATGAAAATATTTCTATCGCACAAAAGTCTCCAGTTAAACTTTTAGCAGTATCTACACCAATTATATAATAATCTTTGCTATCAATTTCTTCATATAATTTTAGTTTAGAAAAATGATTTAAATCAAGAGTCGTTATTGGTTTTCTTGGAGACAACTTTGAAAGAAATTCATCATCAAATATACAAGAAGTCGAACCAATGAATAGTAAATCTAATTCTTGATTGATTGATCTTGCATCAAAATTTAATTCTCGTTTTTGTTTCTCATACCATTCTTGATCTTTAGATGGATCTTCTGACCAATGATAACTTACACTTATAAATCCATTTCTATTTGGTTCTGCAACAAAAGTATCTGAATGATGAATAAAATTTCCTTCTTCATCAAATATATCATCACTTTTAACACTATTATTCCACATATTATAAAAAAATTCACCTTCAGCAAAAGTACCATTTGGAGTACTTGTAATTGCTATAAACGAAGGATAATTATTTGCTATTGCTTGTTCTGATGCTTTTGAAATAATAGGTTGTGCAGATCTATATGCTATTCCAATATGACGAATGAATGCACATTCGTCAATATATAAAATCGGTGCAGTTAATCCACGCGCTAATTGTTCTGGTGGACTTGCTGGAGAAGGTGAAAAAGTTTTAATTATACTTCCATTTAAAAATTCAATATAAGTTTTACGTTCTGCTTTCCCTTTATATGGAGAACGTAACCATTCCGGAAGATGATTATACATAAACTTAATAATATTTAAATTAGCCAATCCAGAAGCAACTCTCATGTTTAGAATTACTATTGGCATACCCGAGTAAAAATTAGCAGCCCATAATAACATGGCTGCAGAAATAGTAGACTTACCGGACTGTCTCGATGCCATTAATATAATTCTACGATACTTCATCAATGACTTAACTACTCTCTTCATTTTGTAATGAAGATTTGAATCAGTTAACTTTAAACTACCACCAATTTCCGGAATATAAATATAATTATAAATAAAATAAAAAGGATTCTTACGACATTTTAAGTATTCAATAGCATGAAAATCGGTTTCAGTTTTAGCCATGTTTACTACTCATTTGAATTAATTCCTAATTTATCTAAAAATGCTTTTCGTTTTTGATGTTTTGCTTCTAACGATTTTAATGTTTCTGGTTCTTTACCGGATTGTCTTAATTCTGATATTCTTAATTCCATTTCTTTTGTTTTTTGAATATATTTTTGTTTTTTATTTATATGTTCTTGTTGTAAACTCTTATAGGATTGATCATAAATACTTACTTTTTTATTTAAAAAACCCACGTTATCTTTATTTTTAGTTAATTTTGCTGCATATAATTCTGAATTTGCTTTATCTACTTTATGTTTAGCCCTAGATAAATCATCCAATTCAGATGACTTTTCTTTTAGTTTAATTGCTCCGCGTTTTAAACCATGTAATATAGAAACTCCAGCTTTCTTTGCTAATGGTTTGGCGGCGGAATTTAAAATTTTCTTTGGATAATATAATAAATCACTATTTACACTAATTTCAAATAGAATATCTTCTGAATCTGAAATCAAATTTGAAATGTTATTACTTAAGTTCATTATAACATACTCTTTAAGAACCAAATTGCTTTAGTGTGGACTCTAATTCTTTCGATAGCGATATCCGCAGTTGCATCATCACTACTAGAGTTTGAAACAGAAATTAATGATTTTAAATTTGAAACTACTGTCTCGTTATCTGATATTAAACTTGTAATCATTTCATTTGCAGAAGGAACTCCTGTTTCTTCTTTAATACTTGTTAAATTCGAAAACTGTTGAAAACTACCAGGAGCAACGCTTCCGAGAATTCGAATTTGTTCTGCAATTAAATCAATAGCACCTGCTAAATCAGTATATTGACCTTGAAATATATCATGCAAATCTTTAAACATTGGACCAGTAACATTCCAATGAAAATTTTGAGTTTTCAAATATAAGAAGTAAGAATTTGCTAAAACTTTTGATAATTCATTTACTACTGAACTATTATTACTTTCTTCTTCTTTTAGCACCACAACCTCTTCAAAAATTGAATTTAATTCTGGTGAAAGTAAAATGCTCATGTTATTTTCCTATTGAAATAAAAAATGAATGTGCACAAGAAGTACACATTCCAAGAATGAGTCATAATTATGTTTTTTAATTACTGCTTTATATTATCTTTAACCGCTAAATATAGCGATTATTGCTAACAAAAGAATAATTAAAATCGGCATAACTATGGTACCTCAAGTCAATGAAACCAACCGAGAAGTTTCGGTAGTAATTAATATGTATATGAAATTGATGAAAATAGTACCGCGTTTATAGTAACTGAATATACATATCACTAATTATCACAACCATTTGAGAAAAACAATGTTTAAGAAAATTGAAAGATTCGGAGTATTTATTACTCTGTGTGTATCTATGTTCTTTATCGTCTCGTTTGTTGAGACGATAGGTTTAGTATTGAGTTCGCTGACAGCTGAAAAGTTGTTTGGTATTTCAATTTCGAATCCATCATTTGCTGCGAAAGCGGCAATGGGCGGATTACTGGTTTCCATTATTGGACCAGTAGTAGAAGAATTTTCGAAATCGATTTTCCTGAAAGATGGAAGATCGAATAAATGGGCATATGGATATGCTGTAGTATTTGCTATATTCGAAGGAATTTTGTATGTTCCTCGAATTATGAACGAACTGGGGTTGACCCTTGTATGGGCAATCCTAATGCGAATTCCCGCATTGCTGATGCATCCGGCAACGGTGCATTTTCAAATAAATGGGAAAACTAAATTCCACGGTTTAATCCGTGGGATAATCATTCACTCATGCTTCAACATTTTAGCAGGAGCAATGTTCTTCTGGACTATTTAAATGTCCAGAAGAATTTTGGAAGAGATTTCTCTTCCTTTTTTATAGGAAAAATTCCATGAAAATTAAAATAAAAACAATTTTATTTTGGTCAATAATATATATTATTTGTGAAATAATATATATTTCAATTATAACATTTGGAATTCCATATTTAAAACAAGTATTTTGACTACGTTTTCAAAAGCTGAATATACATATACTTAAGTATCAACCACTCTTTTGGAGAATATGATGGAAATTACAAAAATTAATCACAACGGAGTTCCGATGGAACTCCTTGTGGTCGGACAGAGTTTTGTCCGTTTCTACCAGATTCCGGAAGGATTCTGGTATTTTCAGTCGATCGGAAACGATCGACTTTTTAAAACAACGGTCTCGGTGAAAAGCCGAGCCGAGTTTCTGATGTCAGAATTCGGTGTCAAAGAATAAGAAATCTCCCATTTAGAATTAAAAAATCTAAATGGGAGATTTTATTTTTTACCGTGTTTTTGAAAGGTGAATATACAGATACTTAAGTATCGACCACTTGGAGAATTAAAATGAAACCAATTTGTAATTTGTTTTTTATTTAATTTTAAATTTGTCTTTATATTTATATAATATTCCAGCAGCGCCAATAATCATCAATGGAATTATATAATTTGAATGAGCATAAGCATATTCTTCTACTGGCTTCCAGTATTTATATAAACCTTCTTCTTTCATTTGATTTCCAATTGCAACAGAAACAGATTTAACATCACTACTAGATGCAGGAATAGATGGTAATTGTGCTTGTACTTCTGGGGGAATATTTTTTCCTGTTTCCATATCAGACGCTAAATCTTTTGGGTCGATTTCTGTTGTTGGAGATTTAAAATAAGATTTGATATAAAGATACCCACCTATAATACCACCAATAGCAAGAGCATGTTTCGATCCAGAAAATATAGCATCTCTAATCGCAACACCTTTTGCTTTCGCCAATGCATCTCCAACTAATGCCGTTCCATCTGGAGCATGAGTCGTCATTGTTCTACTAAACCCATTTTTAAAAGAATCTACAATTCCGAGTCCAGACACTCCTAATTTATTGTTTTTAATATAATTGTCTATAACACCTGTCCCGATAACATTGACATTTCCCAGTGTCATTTTAGCTTCCATACTTAATTCTTTCAAAAACTCTTTGTAACTTCTAGAAATGTCTATCGGAAGTCCATTCTTAAATTTTGGTCCAGAATAATCGGTACTAATTTTTTTCAAATAATCAACAAATTCTGGATATCGATTTTTTATATAAACTGATGAATTTGTTAGTTCTCTTGGATCCCAACGCAATTCATCTGAAACTAATCCTATCTTATGGGCTAAATCAGGGATATCTCCAGTCTTAGCTCCAAAAAAATTACATAGTGATTTAATATTAGCATCATCCATCGCTCCGACTTGTTGTACTAGATTTGTCAGTTCTACTGGAGATATTTCATATAATAACTTTAATATTTTTTTGTTAAAATAAGACATGTTAGCTCCTCTTCAATTTATACTTCAAAATTAAACCAATAGCAACAAACCCTAATACAGCTGCACCATATTTTGAAGTAGATGCCCAGTCTATTGAGTTTTGCCAAGTTTCATTTACTTTATTTGCTTCGTTCGTCGGCAATTCCCTTACTAAAGGATCAATTACTTTTGATTTAATATCAGCCGGACTTGAAGATGAATTAATTACGTCTCTGACAGCCTCACTCTTAGAATTCGTAGCTCCATGCATTATTTCAATAGCTGCTCTTCTGTCTCCTTGTTCCATTGCGGTACGAACTCCTCCCGCTGCTTCTTTAACATCTGGTGGGATATCATTAATATCTTTTTGAGTTAGTTTATGCCATGCAAATGCACCGGCCCCCACTATTCCTGTTATTAATAGTCCCCAACCTGTTTTAGGAGATGTTATAAATGATTTTTTAAACAATTCTGGGACAGTTTCTCTAACTTGGTGTCCAATTATCCCAGATACTCCTTTAAAATAGTTAGAATACTTAGAATCGGCTACGTTATATATCACTTTTTCTAATTTTTCAGATAATTCTTTAGAAAGCGGATTATCATTTTGTCGAAAATGACTAATAAGATTTTTAATTGTAGATTTAATTCCATCGATATTATTGCTAGAAACGTGTTTAGTAATTTCACCTTGAAAATCACTTATAACTTTTATTTCTTCCATGGTGCCATGTGGTAAGTTGACATTCAAGTTGTTATCTCTGGCTGCAATTAATAAATCTCTAAGAAAGTATCTGGCTCTGAAATTATTGGGGTCGGTCATGTATGTGACAACATCGTCGGCAATTTCTTTAATAATCTGGAACGTATAATTCTGTGAATAGTTTTTTATCAAATTATAAGATTGTTCTAATTCAGTTTCTGCATTAATAAAATAAGTTATATTAGAAATTACATTCTCATAAATATCTTTAATTTTTAAATTGTTTTTTAGGTAATCAAAAGCAGAATCTTCATTTTCTACAATAAATTCTTGAACTTGATCATTCTTTAAAACTGCAGTTAAAAGTCTCATTCTAATTCTCTTAATTAAATTAATAATAAAAAACTGCCCCGAAGGGCAGAAAGTTTACCAATTCACACTGGCACAAATTGTGTAACAGTCCATATGATCGCGGTGTATACCGCGATCAACGAACACGCAATGGCGAACCACGACGACCCTTTCGAATGCCAGTGGATAGAAGCGATCACAGGGATGGACACCAAAATCTTGGTGCCCAACATCGTCACGGCTATTTGTGCGACCGGCGGAAATACACCGGCTGCAGCCATGCTGAACGAACCTATCATCGTCGAAATAACGACGATAAATATCACATCGAACCCAATCAATGTATAACATGCAATCCTCCATGAAATCGCGTCGTACTTCCCAATGACCTTTTTCAAAAGATACGGGATTGTCGCGTACCCCGCTCCCAACAGGATCCCTTTACTAAAGGGATCCTGCAAGAACTGCGTGAGTAGAATCATGGCGTAACACGCCATGATTCCGACGAAAGTTTTGGTTCCACGAATGCTGTACCAAAACTCCAGAACACTCTCCAGAATACCCTTCAAACTAATATTTTCATTTGAATTGTTGGCTGTAGTAGTGGTGGTCATGATACTCTCCTTATCTCTTCGGATTCCGACTTATGCCGGTTTATTCCGTGAGACGGATATACATTAGTATATGTATACCCAACATTTAAAAACGCGGTTGGTTTTTAATACGTGAATATACATATTACTAAGTATCAACCACTACGGAGAATATACAATGAACAATATTCTAAAAATTTGGTATGATAAATACCCCAACGTAAAAAGATTTGAGATTGAGTTCTCAAACTTGAATTGGGTCGAAGTAATTATACTTCGTTGTTTTATAAAGTTGTTGGCAAGAAAAGCTAACCCGCACTTTGCTTCTCTTGAAACTTTCTAAAAATTTCAATAAAAAACGCGCATCTAAAAATGCGTGTTTTGTTTTTTTGAGTATACATATTTATAATTACTTAAACCATCGGAGAAACAACAATGAAATCACTCCGTAATGAAGTAATTGTTACTTTATCTTTAATCGTATTTATGATCGGATTATTCATTATATTAAAGGAGCCGAATCTCTTGATAGTATTTTGGACAATCTTCGTGGCAAAAGTTGCAAGAGATAAACTAAGAAAAATTTGAATTTGATTTGCTTTCGACTTAAGAATTATCTTAAGTCTTTTTTTTAAATAATGAATATAGAACTAATCCGAATAAGCTCAAAACTAATATTCCACCGCCAATCAGTAATCCAGAATTACCAAGGTTTGTTTCAGAACTAATACTCTTTTTTAGTTCTTCTATCTCTTTGTATTGAATATCCGATAACTTATCTCTAAATTTAGATATTGCTTCTAAAGTTTTTGTTTTTAATATAACTTCGATTTCATTTATATTCTTAATATTTTTAATATCATTTAATAATTCTATCATCATATCGTTTAATTTATTCTTATCTATTCCAGATTCTATTAATTTATTATAAATTTTTGAAATGTTATCATTATTTAAATATGAAATATTTCCATTTCTTAATTCTGAAATTGCTTTATCAATGTTTTTACTAAATCCAGATATGTCATATGAACCAAATGCTCCAGAATTTTTTCCACTAGATGTAAACAAATTTTTATTATACGAAATCAAATCATTTATTAGATTCGAAAAGTGTTCGACATTATCATCAAACTGTTTTTTATTAGAAAATATATTAGATAAATCTATTTCAAATATCATTGATCGTATATTATTATTTAGTTTTTGCATAAAAATTTACTTTTGATATTATGTTTAACTTTCGGACAACAAAATAAAAACTAACCAACAGAATCAGAATTAAAATCAATACACTTCCCCACGAATATCTTGAAAAAAATTCAATAACACCATTAAATTTAGATTTGGCTTCTTCGGGAACCATTTCTATTATTTTTGGAGAAGGTACAGGAGTAGAAGATTGTTGACTTTTTAAATGTTCAATACTAGCTGTTAAATTTTTAATTTCAGACTTCAAACTTTCTATATTATTTGTTTGATTTTGATAAGAATTGTTTCTAACGAATTCGGAAATTTCTGGTGTTGCTGGTTGTTCTATTGGTGGAATAAACGCAGATGGTTCCTTTATAGATCTTAATTCAGTTAACTTTGAATTCAATTCTTCCTGTTGTTTTTGAAGCTGTGTAGAAACATCTTGAATCTGGGTCGTAGTTGTTGATGAAATTATCTCAGAACTAAAAGTCTGCATCGATGAAATGAAATCTGAGGATTTTAACTGAATTGCCCCTTTGGTTATAATATCTTTTTCCATTTCATCTAAAATATTTAACAAAAACGTATTGATTTTTTCTTTCGGAATTCCATGATTGTTTGCTAAATTCTGTGCTACTTTTTTTAAATTTTCAAAATCACGATCGATATTATCTAAATAATAAAATTGTATCAGTTCTTCTTCATATTTTTTAACTAGTATTTGTTGAGATTTCGACAAGTCCCTAAACGCGAACGGATCAAAATTATTATAATATTTTTTACCAACTGCTACTTTAGCAGCAATAAGTTTATCTTCATCCGAATATGTGTTTGTTTTTATATCTATTCTGAGATCTATTAGTTCTTTAACTTTTTCTGGAAGATCTAAGCTTTTATTCCGAGTAATATATAAATCACCGTCCTTTATATATCGTCGAAACAAGCTAATCATTTCGACAGTTTCTTCTTTTTGACCTCTAGTTAATGGGACATTTGTTGGAATTTTTTTCGAAAAAAATTCATTTTGTTTATTAAATAGCGAAGTCAATTCATTCGAAATTTTAGAAAATGATTTTTTAATAGAATCATCGCTAAAAAAATTTTTAAGAACATCCATATACTCTATTTCATAAATGATATTCAATATTGAATTTCTTAGATTTTTCTTCATTACATCTTGGCTCCAATTTTTTCAATAAATGCTTCTCTTTGTTTTATTCTATTTTCTAGTGTGGATATGGCGGCGGAATTTGATTTATTTTTTTTCATTCGATCTAACTTCGATCTCATTCCTTTTGTTACTTCTATAAAATGAATATTTTCTTTTCTTAATTTTGCTTTTGCAATTTCTAATTTTTTAATATAAGTATTCAACAACACTGTATATTCTTCAATATCTGCAACATCTTTTCTTTTTTTAGCTTCATCTAAAAGATCAATATATTTTTCAACTTTTCTTGAAAGTCTATAATAAGAAGTAAAATATCTATAAATCAAATATCCAGTAGATATTAATCCCGTAAATGGAATCGGAAGCATCATACCTGCAACATGAATTGCAGTATTTTTTTAATAGTAGAAGTCATATCTTCTAAGTACAATTTAATAAATCTATCATCAGAAAACTCTTCAGTTTCTAATAATAGATTTGGAATATTATTTATAATCATACTTTTGCGCCAATTTTTTGAATAAACTTCATACGTTTATCCAATTGAACTTTTAATTTTTGTAGTTCTAAATTATTCGATTTTGATTTTTCTAATTCGGAGATTTTTGCTTTAATCAATTTAGTTTTTTCAATAAAATTTTTATTTTCAACTTGTAAATTCTGCTTTATTTTATCTCGTTTAGCATACCACAACTGTAATTTATTTTTTAATTCTGGTTTTTGTTTTACTTTAGCTTCTAAATTTTTAATTTTCCAATTAGCATAAGTTAATGATTTGAAAAATTTATAAACCAGATAAGCTCCAGCTACGCCAGCAATGGCTAACCCACCACCACCGATTTGAGTGTTTAAATGTTCGTCTCCGAGATTAGTTCCTTTCGGACCATCAGATAATTTCGATATTTCAGATTTAGAATTACTGATATTTTGATTTGCTTTTAAAACTTCACCACTATCTTTTGAAACTTTATATAATGCATCATGTGTTTGTCGTTTTGCTAAAGTTATTTTAGACTGAACATCATCAAATTCACTTTTTAACGAACGAAGTTTTTTCATACTTTCTTCATTAGTATATGTTGCTTTATCAGAAGTTAACGTTTTTATTTTTTTTATAAGTTCATCTTCTTGCGATCTTAATTTTTCTAAATTATCTTTGAATCTACTGGCATAAAATGTTTTATCTTTTAATTCGCTAGATGTTTTATTAATTACAAATTCATTATCTTTAATACTCCTATTGTGTTTATCTATGAAATCTTCTTTATTTTTAATAATACTGTTTTTATTAAAGTGTCTTCTAGCAGTTTCCAATCCACCAGCAACAGCCGCTCCAGCTGCCCCCAGTTTCAATTTATTTGCTAATCCTTCTTCATATGAAATTAAAAATTTATCATCCATAAAAAATTCTGTTTCTAATAATAGATTTGAAATATTATTTACTAACATCTGAAATATCCTGTTTTTTAGAGAAAATAGAAATTACCATTTCTGCAACTTTACCAATATTTAATAATACTGTTAAAAACATCGATAATAAAATATTTATCATAACCATAGCTATTATTGCATTGGTGCTTGCTCCTAAAAACATACCGTATGTAGTAGTAAATACAACGATAGTTATTAATACTAATGCTAAAGTTTCGCCTCTAGATGGAGTAGCATATGGATCTTTTAATACTCTTTTTTTAACTTCATTATATACAACACCTATTATTTTAAATAAAAACTCTACTAATACACCTAATATAAATCCTTTTATAAAACTTTTTACTACTTCTCTTGGATCTAATGTAAATATAAAAGAAATAATAGAATTAATAAATGCATTAATTAACCCATTTAACAAACCATCTCTCAATAATGTAAAAACGCCATTAATGAATTCTTGTGATGCTAGTTTTTTGGCGGCGGAATTTGCTTTTTGTGTAATTTCATTTTCAATTTCTTTTGGATCTAATTTTGTAATGTCAGTTTTGCCATATTTTTTCATCATTTCTTTCTTAACTAATTCTTCTAATTGTTTTTTACCGCCAAAGTATTTGTCTACAGCTCTGGTTGTAACTCCATAATTGATTATGTCTACAAACCCTTCGGATATCATATGTTGTTTAAATTTTTGTTCTAATAAAATCAATGATATAGTTTCGTTCAACTTTGTTTTTTTAAATGTTATTTCTTCTAAAATTAATTCGTTCATTTTAAAATAATCCCGGCACGTTTCAGTGCATTTCTTTTTACTTCTATTTTAGATATTAAATCGTTAATATCTTTTTTAGGAGCATTATCGTTTTTCATCGATTTCAATCTAATCTCATATTCTTTTAATTTTTCAATATTTGAACGTTCTTCTATTTCTGCTCTTTTTCTTGCTTCTTCCATTTTAAATTTAAATTTTTTTAACTTTTCTTTTAATTCTGAATTCGAAGGGTCTGCTTTCAACTTCATTTCTAGTTTTTTAACAACAGAACTATAACGTAAAAATGAATGTAAGTATTTATACAACTGGTATCCAAATGCACTAGCCGCAATACCCAAAAATCCCATAGTTGCTAATTCGTGTCCTCCTGTCCAATTCCATTTATTTCCAAAAGTAATTGAGTTCAATCTTGGCAGAACTAACGGATCAGATGGAAGAAGTTTGTCAGTATCAATACCCATAGTATTTAATTCACGTTTAACACTATCATCAACCACAGGAGAAAAATCTTTATTTTTGAAATTGTAAGTTGTTGTAGGTGTTTTTGTTCTTATTGCAACAGCAGAACCAAGTGCTCCACCAATTGATGTCAATCCAGCAGCTCCTATTTTTCTTTCATATTTATTATAATAATCAGAATTTGTTATTTTTTCAAAAAAATATTCTGTTTCTTCTAATAAATTATAAATATTCATTTTTAATTATCACCATTAATTTTTTTACAGCGTTCTTTATCATTTTCTAACTGATCTTGTAAAATATCTACTATTTTAGTATTGTTTTCTCGTTTTGCCTGCTTTATAGCAGTGTTCATTTGATCTACATAATTAGACCATCTTGGTTCTTGGCAAGAAATCTTATTCGCATATTTAATTAATTGATAAAATAATGTCGCAAGAGTTCCGCCTACTCCAACTCCAACAGCGACAGCAGTTCCATCAAACTCTAAAATTGTTTTAATTTGTTTATCTAAATATGACATTACTTTTTAGCTCCTAATTTTAAATTAAAACATTCTGCTCGTTTCTTCTTTAGAAATAACTCTAATTTATCAGCTTGACGATGTTTATTTTGTAACTTTAATTCCATTACTTTTTCTTCTAATTCATGAAATGCTTTTGTATCAGCGCATTCAAATTTTTCAATCAACTTTTCCATACCTAAATGCGTAAGTATTTCCGATATACCCATTACTAGTAAATCGATACTTTCATTTAAAATAGAATTAATTTGTTTATCTAAATATTTACTCATTAATTAATGCTCCTTCAACTTTTCGATAAATTTATTTCTCATATTAAGTTCATTATTCAAACTAGTTATTTTGATTTTATTTTTGATTCCAGGAATTCTTTCTAAATCTTTGATCTCATTTTCGATCTCATTCGATCTAATTGTAAATGCAGACAATTCTCTTTGAATTTGAAGTTTACCTGTATCATCAATTCCATTGTCCGCATTATCTTTTAACATCGCATGAATTCTAATTGCTTCTGGAGATCTTAAAGAAAACCCCATATTATTAGTATCTGCCTTGTCTACATTTAAAGTAGCTTTAGCTATTTTATTATGAAGTTTGAATTCATTCTCTTGTTCTTTTGATAATTGATCTGTTACTGTTCGTTTGAAGTCTGTATTTTCTTTATCGGTACTAATCATACTTAATTTTTTATCTATATTACTAATTTTTGTTTTAGTATTATTAATAGAATCGGGATCTTCTAATGTTTTAAGATGATCCTGATGTTGTCGTTTTAGTATATTTAAATCAGAAATATTATTAGAATAATTTTCATCTCTATGTAAATGAGATTTTGTCGAATCGACTATTTTGGGTACATTAAATCCTATTTTTTCATTATCATCTTGTAGTTGAGATTTTAATATCTCTTGTGTTTTTTGACTTACTAATAACTTTTGGATCTGTTTATCAATCATACGCTTTCAAAGTATACTTGATATCGTTTAAGTCAAACCAATAATAAATTGGCGAGTAATGTAAATAATCGGCTTTATTTAATTTTTCTATAAATGATTTATTGTTGTTATTCTCAAAATTAGAATTTGGAATAACTACACCTTTTGCGTCTTTTAATGTGACCAATGCATGTTTTATAAATTCATTATTGTGAATAATGTCAATAATTTTAGTTTTATAAAATGTAATGTTTAATCCAGTTTGATTGTTTATTAAATAATTAGTAATATTTAAAATAATATCATCAACTTCATCAGAAATATTTCTTGATTTAGACAAAATTAAATCTTTTGCAAAATCCATATTTAATTCAATCTTAAACGGCAAGAAATAACTTTGTACTTCGATTTCAGGAGTGACTGTATATTGTAAAATTAGATCTTTCACAAATTTTTTGTCAATATAATAACTATTTAAAAATCTCAATTGAACTTCATCCGATAGCATTCGATTTTGAGAAATAGTTAAATTTTGCATATTTGATAATATTTTTTCTTGGTAGTATTTCTTTTCTTTTGAGTAAGCCGTTTTTTCTATTAACGGTAGATTTGTTATATAATCAATACTATCTATTTTCACTGGTTTTAATTTAATTATTTGGGAAAAACTATATACTGATTTAATATTATTAAATTTATATTCAAATAAAGATTCGTCGTTGTATATCAAACTGACTGTAAAGTCTGAATCTTTTAATATTAATCCATTCTGATAGTCGACATAAAACGAATCTCCAAACGTATTCATTAATAAATTATTAAAAAATAATGCATTCGAAGTAATTTTGAATTCGTATCTGCCAATATCAGAATATGATCTCAACCATATCCTTGTTTTATTAATTAAAAATTCAACTTCTAAATATAGATTTAAAACAAAATTCATGTTTGGTGCGATTGCTTTCTTTTCAGAATAATTAAATGTTGCATTTTCTAATACAAAGAATCCTTCATACAATCTCGTTAAACTATTATAAATGAATAAAAACGGACAGATAAAATTCTTTCCTTCTATAGTAACTGATGGATTATACACATAGATATTTCCGCCAATTTCAGATTTGTTTAACTCAAATTCAGATCTCAATACACTAGTTGTTAAAGAATTAACTGGATTCAAATATCTATCATATAAAGGAATATAACAATAAATAATATTATCTACAATGTCCGTCTTTTTAAATAAAATTTCACATATATCAAAATATGATTTTAAATTATTTTCAAAATCAACTTCTGACATTAAATTTTGTCTTGACTGAATATGTTTTATTAAATTAGTTCTTAATACTTCATTCAATTCTGCATTTTTTCCACCATACGAACCGGTTATATTTGCTGATATTATTGAATTATTATTTGACATTTCTTGCGTATCATTGACAGGAGTATTATATTCATCAAAATCTAATATTCTTAATTTGAATTTAGGGAAGGTTGTGTTTACTGAGATATTTCCTATTTCGCCTTTAGTCAATTTTAATTTAATTTTCACATCAGCATACGGTAAGTATTTCCCATTGATGCCAGAACCAAATTCTAATAATAAATCATTATTTGGTGTAACTTTATAAAAAACAACTTCGTCTGCCGAACTAATAAAAGACTTATTTGATTTTAAAGTATATGTTTTTTCGATACCATTTTTCTCAGTAACCAATACTTCCAACGTATAAATATTGTCAGTCAATTTTATTTCTATCGGATAATACGTTCCGTATGTATACTTTGGTAATTTATAATTATATTCTTCAACCTTATATTGTTTAAAATCAATAATTTTAATAAATGGAGATGAAGAAATTAAAGAGACTGTTTCGTATTCTTTTTCTGTCTTTATTTCACAAGTAATTCTAAATGAATTAACCGCATCTATTCGTTCAAAAATCAATTTATATTGTGGTTCTAAAACATAGTCAATACTGATTTCTTGATCTATAAATGTTTCTTTTAAATTTAATGTCAGTGGAAACTCAGAATCTGAAATTATTATTTCTCGTTTTGATACATTAAACGGTATGATTGGTAACTTAGTAAAATCAAATTTAAACATCCCGTTAATACTAGACGGAATTGCAAATTCTGGCTTATATCCATATACTTCTGAATGATATAATAAATTTTCATTATTTGAAGATGTAACTGGAAATGCTTCTACAAATAAATTATCAAAATATTGTTTTATATCAAACTGGACGTTTCCCATCATCTCAAAAAAGAAACCTATAAAGCCAAGTCTATTTATATTAATATCGTCAATATTTAAAGAATCTTTAATTTGATTATAATAATACTGAATAAATTCTTCAGGAGTTTTTAAATCTCGAATCGGTTCCATGTTATGTAATTACTCCAGTATATTGATCTGAATATGCAGAAAATATTAACTCTTTAAATTCTTCAAATAATTCACTAGGTTGCGTCAATGTCCAGTTGTCCATAGAATTATTTTTCACCCCATCGCTAGTCACTTTGAATTCGGGTTGTTGAAAATTTAAATTTTCAACAAAATTTAAAACAGTTCCTTCGTATAATGAATAAAAATAATTTATATTATACATAACTAATTGATTTTCGGTTCTGTTTCCCAATATATCGTTGACAGGGATATTCTTTGGAAAAATTCCAGTCGCTTTCCCAATATAATTTGGCAAATCCATTCCAGGTTTAAATTTTAAAAAATATAAAGACCCCATATAATCTAATTCTTTAGAATCATAATAAGAAGCGTCTGGTTCTATATCTCCTCTCATAACCATTTTCATATAAGTTGTCCATATATTATGAAAATGATAAATTTTTAATTGCGTATTATCTAAATATTTAACATTCATTGATCCGCTTGTTGTAAAACCACTGACAAATTCCATTTTTTGATTGCTAGACAGATCGATTTCGGAAACAGTAATATCTTGATCTGGGATTGAAAACTCAACAGCAAACATCATATAGTCTAAAAAATTATTTGTAAAAGCAGTATCCGGTGAAGAATACTCATATGGTGGGAGAGAACCTAGTAATGGTTTGTTTGAACCAGTTTGGTTATTATAATCTATTATTTCTTGATTATATTTTGCTATTTCTCCGTTTAATAATGCAGACGCATATGTTTTTGAATATCTACTGAAGCCCGAAAGATCCGGCGGGTATAAAAATATTAATGTATAGCCAGTGACATCGAACGTAGATGGATTTTTATCAAAAAAATGCTTATAAAAATATTTAAATAAATAATTTAAAGTTATTTCTTCATCTGTTTTGCTTGGCAAGTATTTGTAAGCGGAATCTTCCCATATTTTTGTCGGGGAACTACCATATAAATTCGAAGATGTATATTGATTGGAAATTTTAGAATTAACTAAATTTGTTAATACTTTATTAAATTCTGGAGTTGAATTTATATTATTTATTGTTGTATTTTTATAATCAACCTCGCCAGTTTGATTATTTATTGTCGGTTTTTCTAAATAATATAAATTTGAATTAAGTTTTATTATTTTTACTGTTATATCTTGTTTAACATAAGATCCATTGTTTAATCTTGTGGTTTCTACTATTTCGATTGGAATTTCAACATTTGAGCTAACAGTCATTTAATTATAATCCCTCGGTGTTACAATTATATATTACGATAGAACCATTATCTCTGTAGGCTATATTTATAAAAACAGGAAATTCAATTATTTTAAATGTTAAAGTTAATTTAAGATTTGAAATTATAACAGACGGATTTAAATCTATTTCAAAAGAAAATAAATCAATAATTAAAACATTATTTGAATTTAAATTAAAATGATCTTTATAAAAATCTGATATTATTATTGAATTTGAATTTAAATTTACTATTAACGAATCATTTATAGTTAATGTTGAGTTAATTTTATCAAAATCAATATCTGTTGTATCTTCTATTTTTCTATCTATATCAAAATCAAAAATTGTGGTTTGTGTATTATTAGAACTGTCAAATATATGCATAATTAACCCGTTAAAAAATGCCGCCGCGGAATATTTGTTATTCTTTGGCGGCGGGATTTGAATTTAACCAGAACACAATCTTCGACGAATATTGTATGCCATTCCATAAATTATAATCTTTCGATAAACAGATTTTTGAGTGTCAGAAACAGTAGAATATGAAAACTTCTTTTCGTATTTATTTGTAAATATATCCGACAGCAATGCATCTGTTATTTCTTTAATATTTATCACATCTTGTGTATGTTTCGAAGATATGATTCTCGATTGAATGATATCTTTATAAAAATTATCATTACATATAATACTTTGCGAAATGTTACCCATCCGTCTAAATATATTCTGAAGAATTTCTTGAACCATGTCATTGTATTTCAAATCATGAATACAGTGTAATAGTTTCAAAGTTGAGCTTTTATTTAAACCTCGAATTTCCCCACTCAGAAAATTCAAAAATTCTTCTTCATATTTTGGATTGTGATTCATTACTATAAATACAGTAACATTATTAATCTGATCTTCATATACTGACGAAGTAAAACTATCGCCGATATCATAATCTTCAGAAGAAGAATCTCCAGATTTAATAGTTGATATTTTCAATCCCTGTTCTTTTGCTTTATAATAATATGGCTGTAAACCAGTTCCATATTTTCGTTCTCCTGTTTTTAAATTTGTAATAGGATTTGAACGAAATACTTGTTTAATTCTGGCGTAACATTGTTCAAATAATCTTTTAGTTTCTGTAGAATCTGAAAGTACATTTTTGGAATAAAAAGTATTGATAGTTGGTGAAAAATATTCAGATATCATTTCAAATGGACTTGGGTACAGTTTTGCTTTGAACTTATTATTCATCATCACAGACGTCACATACTGCATTGTATCTGGATCGCAGTATTTGATAGCTCCGATAATGCGACCATTCCATATTCGAAATAATATTAATGACAATGAATTTTTTGCAAGATCTTCCATTTTGTGTTTTACTGCTAATAAATGAGTTAACAGTAAAATATGGTAATATGGAGAATTATGCATATGAGCATTTTTCGGCACGACCCATTGTGACGAAAATGCTTGATTTATTCTAGTGACAGACATGTCTGGAACAATATTATATGTTGTTAAGACATCCCGTTCCGGAACCATAAGTCGCATACAATATCCTTTTGTATATTGTCTAACAGCGTCTGAATGGACATTATATATTAATTTTTTATACTCCATGTCCACCGTTTTTAGAAAATGCACATCTGACGTTTGAATATATTTTTCAATCTCAGCAACAATATTGTCAATTGGTTTTTCCATTTCAGACTTTCCAGTCAGATAGAAATCGAAATAACTTTAGAAAGGTCGTTAACTTTAGATTCAAATTCTTGACATAAAATATGTAATCGTTCGCTATCAAAAAATTCTTTATATAAATCTGATTCTAATAGTTCTTTAATTTTAGATTCAGCAAGATATGGAAAGTTGATTTTCTTTAATAAACTCTTCATCAATATCGTTTTATATGAAAAATCTAAGGCTGCTTTGGTATCAATATTATCATTTTCAGAAATAAGTTCATGTGCCATACTGGTCACATTGTCCTTGTATTTTTTTTCTCGCTCGCGTGTCGTTAATTGATAATAATTTCTATCTAAATGTTCTTTAATAATTCTAGTCGATTCTTCTATTAAATTGTGTTTTGGGGCATCAGTTGTCAATTCTGTAAATCCAAACACTCTCGGTTTAATATTTGCTAATTGATAAGTTTCTTTAACAGTTTTCTGCAAATCTTTAATAATTCCAACAGCGACGTGATTTTGTTCTTCTGTTAATTTTGAAAGTAAACGGTCATATATGTTTTGGTCTAACATTAATTTACGATCAAATGCGGACTCATCAAATTCTTCACTTGTGATATGCTTATTTGTCGTCAGTAACGGTATTTTCATTTCATTCAGTACTTTAGTTTTATCAATATCTTTCTTTTTATTTTCTTTAATTCTATTTAAAGCTTTAATCGCTTTTTCTGTTAATTCATAAGTATTTGTGAAATTCACAGTTTCAACTCCTCAGAAAATTTGTATAAAATTACGTTGACTTCTGATGTAATTACTAATAGAACTTTCGTTCATTTTAAAAGCACGATTTAAATAATTCCACTTATAATAAATAGTTTTTGATTTTCTATCTATAACAACTATATGCGGAATTTTTAAACGTTCATTAAGTACTCTGAGCATTCCAGATATATCGTTTTCTGTCGGTTTAAAATCTTGAAATTTAGATGGTATCGCTTGATCTGTTACCAACATCTCAGAAACTCGCCTATATGACATAGCATTATATAAACTAATCACATATTCGACGGGAATCACCATGACATAATTAGGAAAAGATAATGCATTTTTTCTTTTAACATCTATTTTTATTTTTAATTCTTTAAAATATTCACAGATATGACCCATAAATGAATAATAATAACAAAATAATGTAAATTCCGTTAAATTATTATAACAAGTCGCAAAGAAATTTCTAGCTCTACCTAAATCATTTATATGAGTGAGTGTATTAAATATTGGAGGAATTGGACCTGCTGGATTGAAAATTGTTTGATCTGGGCCAAATGATGTATCTTCGAAAAAATTTCTAATGATATCAAATATCTTTCTATCAATAAGATCATAATCAGAACTGCTGACAACATTATTAGATATATCTGAAATAAAATTTTTAATTATTTTAGTGGTTGTCAATAAGTTATTAGTATTCATCGAAAACTCATCCATAAATTTTAACAATTCAGAATACCTTAAATTAGTAACTTCCATTCTAATTTTATGAATATTATCAAAAGTTTCTTTTACTGAAATTTTATTCATATCTCCACAAAAACTTTCTATTTTTGCAATAGAAGCTTCCGCAGAATCAGAAACTTCGCTTTCTGTCGCACCATATAGTGCAGCAGTGATTCCCATTAATAAATTATTAGTGTCATTTGATTTTGATAAAGATATTAAATCATCTATCAAAGTACCATATTTTCGGGTGAGATCTATTCCTTCCGAATTAGTCGGGACTAAAACATATACTAATGATTGAATTATTCTAAGTAAATCACGATTCATAAATCCCATAAACAGATTTGAAAATCTAACCATCACATCCGCTTGAAAGGCTCTGATATCAAGTTGTGATGTTGAAATTTGAAGCACATTCCCCGATTCTCGTCCTATTCCTACTTCTTCGAGCCAACGTTTTTCATTAAAGATTGCCTGAATATTTCTAAAATTTTTATCTACTGAATCTTCAATTAATTCATTAATTCTAACTGCGCTTCTGTTTGTTGGCGAATGACTATCGGTCAAATCTTTTTGATCTATAAGTGAATTCGAACTTAAAATTTGTAGATATTTCTCTTTTGGAATTCTTCTTATATAATCTTTAATCACTTTGATTGTGGATTCTGAAGTTAATTCTCGATTATCTGCTAAACACAAAAATAAAATCCAATAAATTGCTTGTGAATCTATTTTTATTTCTTTTGTTCCGACAATCAACGGAATGTTTACAAAATTTTCAATCACAATAGGAGTCGCAACTGGTCGCAAATTCTCATATGCAGGATCATTTTTAATTTGATTTGCAATAAAACTATGGAACGAATCCAATTGTTGTTGAATTTCTCCGCGATTTTGATTTGATAATTGACGCTGATTTAATGCCGCCATCGCAGAAAAATATTGATTTGTACCAGGGGCTACATTTATATTGTTATTTCCGCCACCCTGTAACGTATTAAATAACTGATCTGACGGATTAACATAGCTCGTATCTATATTTTCTACTTTATTCAGCGATGCCACAGAAGAAGTTATGTTTAAAATATTTGCAGATTTTATTTGTGATAAAATCTGTATAGTAAAGAAATCTCTTATTAAATTTCCCCATTCTTTTTGTAATTGTTTATCAATTACAATTGGAAACGAATATATCAAACTTTCATCCGTGGTTGCCAAACTATTTGTCTGTTTCACCATTTGAAATGGAGAAACTATAGATGTATTAGCGCTACTTAATTTCAAATTAATATTCTCCAGAATTTAAGAGAAATCCTTTTCTCTTTTTCAATTTTAATTTTTTGAACAAACTTCTTTAAATAAACAGAAAAAACAAGATTTTGGATCAACATGTTTGTGACTCATATCTGGAATTTTTTTGTTGTCATAATGTAATTTTAATTCTGATAATTTATCAACAACCATTTTTTCAACATTAGTAATATCAAAATTATCAAGATTTAATTGCAATTCTTTAATAAACCAAAATTTATTATTCTTAGAATTAAGAAACTTTTTCAGTCTCTTTGAAAATTCAATATCTTGTTCTATACTTTCTGTTTCTGCTGCAATAAGTTCATGACAAATATAAATAAACTGTATAGTTCTAATATTATATTTGTCTAACTTTGGAAGATTGTATTTTTTCTTTTCATCTTCAGTTAATACTTGATTTCTCGATTCTTCTAGATGATTTTGGATTAGATACCGATACAATACTGCTTGATATAAATCTTTAGTTCTCGGTAAATTATTTTTAATAATAGCAGCATAATCTGCATAATTGCAAGATTTAATTTCAACCAATACATTATCGTTTATCAAGCAATCTAATTTAGTAGAAATGTTTAAAGAAGGAACTCTCATATATACTTCTTCTTCAGTAAATACTTTAGATGCTTGTATAAATTCATGACATGCTGTTCCTAAATTAGTTCGTAATTTAACAGGAAGCCATGAATCAGAATAATCTTTAATAGGAAATTTAAATATTCGAAATAAAACCGATCTAATACAGGTATGGGCCACATCATATGCATTAAATCTTTCAGAACTATTATGAAAATATCTATTCTTTTTTTCTGAATTTGATTTTAATTCTCTTTGAAAATCTGCAACATTAAATGTAACTAACTTATCGCTATTAGTATTAATCGGAATCAGTTTTTCCGGAACGGTTTCGTTTTCAGAAACACCTATATTATTAAGTTTTAATCCTTCAATTAGAGAATCAAAGTCAGTCATAGAAGTATCAGAACCTTACGGCAGGATTAGAAATCTTGTTATCTCCAACATATTGTTTCGAAATATCTAAAATCTTACTATAATTATTTTCTGATGTTGCATTTATTTTTCTATCTAATATACTTAACCATCTCACATGCTCTGTATCTGCATTTGGTTTTCTATTATGACCTTTAAATAGGAAGTCTAATATGTATATGTAATCGTCAAATAAATCTTTATAATTATTTCTTAAATCATTACAAGACGAAATGTCTGACGGCAATCTTCCTAAATCTAATGTATTATATATTTTTATATCAGAATAGATAACATCTGATTTTTTTACACAATTAATATACAATCCCGCATATTTTGCAATAATAGTACTCAAACTATCTAAACTACAATTAACTAGACACTCAAGTTGAGCTGGTGATAAAAATTCTTTATCATTTACTAATAATAATCCAGCTCTTCTAACTCCAGAAAATCCATCTTCGGAATAAATTTTAGACAATGCTCTTGCCATAGTTCCTTTTTTAGTTGCGAAAGTGCCAGATATTTCACATTTGGAAATACAATCGTGGTAATTATTACTAATAATATAATCTATCGCTGTATCTGATTTTGTCCAGTTTTTCTTCATGGACTTAATAGCTACAGTAACTGTAGAGGTTATTCTAGATACAAAATTAGCAATAGACTGATACCAATCAGGTCCTTTTTCAAGTCTGGAATATGCACTAACCACAAATAATATTACAAAAACAATAAGCCCTAAATTAACAAATGGTGCTGCAGATTCTAAAAGACCTTCATTCAATAATCTATAAATAAAATCTTTTTGTTTTGTCTTTGGTAAAGAATGGATATAATTATACAATTCATAATCATTTTCTTTAATTTCGTCCATCAAGTCTATTACTTGTTGGGCGGCGGAATTTTTAGTTTCTAATTCTAATTCATTATCGGATATATAACCTTCTACAATTAAATTAATAAAACTTCTATTCATTTCCAGCTCCTACCCGCTAGAAGTTAATTTTCCTAGCGGGATAATTTAAATTAATCTTCTTCAAGAGACATTCTTGATTTAAGAATTCTCTCTTCAATTGAAAATTTAACTGCTAAATCAAATGTTTTTCTAAATTCATCATCGGAAGCATATTTTTCTTTCAATTTACGTTCAGTAAATTTATCAGATTCTTTTATTATATTTCCAGTAGAAGGATCTACAATTTTAATAATCTTACTTCTACCTTCTGTAGAAATCAACAACGGATATGTTAATTTAGATTCAGTTTTTTTAGTGACTTTGACTTCGGTTTTTGTCATTTCTGACAGAAACATGTACTCACTTAATAATGGTTGTGCACCATATTTTTTGTCAAATACAATGGGAATACTAATCCCAGAAGGAGCCAGTTTATTTTTTTCTAACTGAATGTTAATAATATATCCATCGATTCCAAGCGGATCTGCTGGAGAAATGTTCGTCCCTTTCGAAAAATACAACCATTGTTTAACAGCATGATGTAATGCAGCGACATTTGTTGCTGATTTATAATTTTTAAAATCACCTGTCGATTTTTCATCTTGTTGCTGAAACGGTCCTGCAATTTTCATATTAGATCGAACTTGATCGATAATCAAAAAATTAACTTTATTCATCATTAACGCTTGTTTATATTTATTAATGAAATAAGTCAATTCTCTAGCTTTAAATCCGATTGTTTCATTAACATCGCTTGAAGTTGCATCTTTCGAACTAGGAGTTGCAGCAATTGAATCCCATACAATCAACAATCTCATTTCAAAATCTTTTGTTATCGCTTCTTTTTTATTTCTAATCAGATTCTCATAATTGTGTTTTAATTTAATCATTTCATCAATAGACGAAAATACTTGCTTTAAATCCATAACATTAGGACAATAACTAAATCTTGACTCATCTATATTAAACGTCTGCATTCTATTTTCAAAATAAATACTATTTTCTACGTTAGATGCACCTTCTACATCAAGATACATTATAACTGAATTTTTATGAACTTTTTGAAAAATAGATGCAAACTGAAACGCAAGTGTGGACTTCCCAGTTTCTGGAGTACTTGAAAATACAACAGGAGAACTAGAACTCAACCCTCCGCCAAGTATTGCGTCAAGATGTCTGATATTAAATGGTGTAATAATAGGAGGAGGAGCTAAACAATTCCCATATTTAGTTTGAAGTAATTTATCAAATGCAGTCTTTAACTGCGAACTGTAATCTATGTCAAGATCTTCACTCATTTTTAAATCCTGTATTTTTCGTCGGTAAGCAAATCATCAATATTAATATTATTTATTGATTTCAAAACATTATCATGAGAAATAGAATTGTCTTCAACTTTTTTCATTTCTAATTCAATTAATCTTACAGATTTGTATTTCAAATCTCCTTCCTGAGATCTGTATTTTTGTCTTAAATCTATCATTACTGACAAATTAGAATAAAATTGCGATAATAATTTTAATAATTCATTGTATATTCCGAACATTTTGGCTTTATCACTTCCTTGTAATGTATTCAATACTTGTTTAATATGATTTAATTGTAAATCTATCTCTGTAATTCGATCCTGAACAGATTCTATTTTAGATTCAATGTATAATATATCTGATGATAATTTAGTAAAATTTTCATTAAATTTAGAGTAGAGTTCCGGCTCAGACATAGTTTAATTCTTCAGTTTGAATGTTTTCAAGTATAATATGGAGGAACGATTTTAATTGAACTATAAATACGTTAGTATCAATATGCAGCACAGTCAGTGTGCATGGATCTAAAAATTCACCATTAGTGATCGAATTCTCTAAATTTTTAGATATAGATTCGGCTAAAATTTCAGCATATTCTGCATCAACAAGACTCTCTATTCTCGCATAAACAATATCTTTTATAATTTTTTTTATCATCCCACGATCAACAAAATTAAAATTCTTTCGATTCCTAGATCTGACTTTTATAGATCTTAATAATTTATATATAACAGGTAACTCTTTCTGTATCTTTTGTAATTTAATGTCATGGTCTACGTTGAATTTGAGAATCAAAAATTTATTATCTTTTATAAGATTTTTTTCAATAATTGCAGAATATAATTTTTGAAAATCATTGATCAGTATCTTATTGCGTATTTCATTAAAATTTACGTTTATTCGTTTTAACGTATCTGATTCATGGCATAAATGATATATCTGTGATAATTTTATGCCGTCCTCAAAAATTTTACAACGATTAGATACATGCATGTCATCTTCTGTTAGAGTTGTTGGTGCTTCATCTTCACCCCAGATTCCTTCGGTTTTATCTTTAATGTACGTGAAGAAAATAAGTTTAAAAGCAGAATAATAATATTCTTGATAATTTGAAATATACACAGGATCTGTATTTAAAAACATACATAAAAAAAATATATTTAGAACGTCTGACCGAAGGGCCACAAGATCATTAAAAACTAAATATTTACGAACTTTATCTCGATACTCTCTTGAAATATGGTAAATATGTCTATAAAAGAAACCTTTTGCCGAAGACAGATGATTTATCAGAATGTTATAAATATTAGAATAATAACAATCATCCTGTTTTAAATGACTTGCAAAATGAAACAAAATATATATCTCCCTCTGTACATTTCCAAATTCATACATCACAGGAGGGAGACTCGATCTTGCTATTTTAATAAATGTTATTAAATCATCATCTTCAACAATATCATTTTTTGAAATTATCTCATTCAGAAATTGAATAACATTTGCATTCACAAATATTTCATAATCAGATTTTGATTAAAATTATTACCCATCGAAATCAAATATACTTCATTATCAATCTTTATACTATTACCGCCATACATATTGTTTCGATAGGCCGCGATTATAAATTTCCCTATTTTAAAATAAATATCATTAGTATAAATATCGGAATTAGAATCCCCGAGGATAACAATATGAATATAATCTTCAACATTTATTTCGGAGAATACATTTTTGTCATGATTATTTAATTCTATATTATTAGAAGAAGCTAAATTCAAACATTCAGACGATTTCAACGGAAACATATAATTAAAAGGTCTGGTGTTATAAATCAAATATTTATTATTAATAAATTCTATAAAAAAATGCCACGGTAATATATCAACTTCTTTTTTCGTATAAGTCGTATAATATTTTCTTAAATATTCTGGGTAAAAGAAATTACTTTCATCAAACTTAGGATATAAAATCGGAAATACTGGATTATTATAAGTATCCCATATCACAAATCCATAATATTTTTGGATTCGTTTTTGAATGTTTCTTAAATCTACAATTTTGTTTAAATATTCAGAGTTCATCAAATTAAGAATCTCCAACACCAGATACTTCTTTTGTTTTTGGATCTGTTTCTGAATATCCTTTCGTTTCTTCAGCAGATTCTGCAATTAATGCAATGTTTGGATTTGTTACTTTAACAGACTTATATTCTTTCATTTCAATCTTCGGGTTCTCGTATTCTCCGGGTTTTCCGCATTTACACCCGGGTATAATACCATAAATCAAACCGGAAACATATAGCGATCCTTTTATGTAAACATTGTCTTCAAAATGAGAAGTTTTTTCTACATTAAATTTTCCTTTGATTTTAGCAATATCTGTAGATAATATAATCTCTTTTCCGGATTTTAAATTGATATTATAACCAGTATTATTCATCGAAGAAGTAGTAGATATAGTTGTGTCTCCGTCTACTGATTCTGTCGACAATCCATAATTAGCTTTTATAGCAAACGATCGAGAATTATATATTCCATTTATAGATGCAACAATGCTACCATTTGCAACAATATGAATATTATCACTAACTGTTATGTAAAAATTGCCAGCAGTACCTGAATCTTTAAGTTGATCTGCATATTTGAAATTTTCAGTTATAACCTTTCCTGCTCCAGTTCTTGATTTACTAATCTTCCTCGAAGACATTCTAAAATGAACTGGGGTTTCCGATGTTAATTTTAGATGTTCATTATCGCGAAATAATAAATTAGTTTCATTTCTAGATTCAATATTCAGTTTTGTTGGTTTATCTTTGGCTATAGAAGCGTAAGTATTTTCTGGGATGGTGCTATATGCTGGTTTGTCTTTTCTAGCTCCAATCAATACATTGCAATTATTTCCAAATTTAGTATAACTACTTCCGTTTACAGAACTATGATGTTCACGGTCAGTAGTCATATAGAAATTATCAGCAGTATAAATATGCATACCGCCATTACGAGCGTCATTTGATAAATATCCGGCCCCATCTGATGCTTTTGGACTAACAGTGCCAGTAGTATTAGAATTAACAATAATTTTTGTTCGATGGGAACTACCTACGGATGAATTATCTATCCCTCCAAATTTATCGATTTTATATTTATTTGAATTAAAATACATATGCATCGAATTAAATGGCTGTGAAATAGTATCTTCCATCATCATCATCATATTATCAAATCTGGGGGATCTGAAAAATTGATGAACACTTTCGGAATCCAATGGATTAGAACTAAGTGGTAGAGGCGAATAACGTTGTTCCGAAAATATATTCGGCGCAGAATCTTTTATCATATCCGGAATACTTTTTGGAATCTGATAAGAATTAATATAGTCTGTGGCAAGTAAATTAAAATCGAATAGTGTGTAATCTTTTAATAATTTATTCGAAGCGTCAATATCATCGCCACCATCATCTTCGTCTGGAATCGGTGGATCTCCGCCTCCATCATCTTCGCCTCCATCATCTTCGCCTCCATCATCTTCGCCCCCATCATCTTCGCCCCCTCCTCCGGGCCATTCTGGATCTTCAATACTGCCTTTTACTTTAACTAAATCATTATAAATCAAACTATCAACAGTTGAATATAACACTAGTTTCGGACATTTTGAATAGAATTTAGGAACACCACTTACAGTAAAACTTGATTCTATTGTTTTGATTTCACATTTAACGTTAGTATTAGAATTAAAATATACAGTAGTTCCGGTAGGTAATAAACTTTTGAGTTTATCCATTGCTGACATGTCTGAAGAAATAGATTCATAATCTACATATAATTTGTCGGGCTGTTCTTCTGATGTGTTATCTACACAAAAAAATACATCTAATTCTTTTAATGGAATTTCATCGACAGATCCAGTAGTTCCTGTAGTTCCGGCAGTTCCTGTAGTTCCGGCAGTTCCTGTAGTTCCGGCAGTTCCTGTAGTTCCGGCAGTTCCTGTACTTGTGGCCGTTTTGCTGGCATTACCATAACAAGACTTAAATTCTCCGACGGTTAAGTTAACAAGTTTTGAAAAATCATCTATGTTATTCTTTTTCAGCGATGTTTTTAGCCCTGTTATATACGATTTAAAATTCCGAACATCAATGTTATCGAATTTATTAATCAATTTAAATAATTCTTTAAATTTTTTCTTAGTGATATCTCCTACACTGTCCCAGTCTTTTTCAAAACTTGGAACTATTAATGAACAAATTGCATATATATTATAGTCATCAACACTTTTATTCAGATCAATAATCTTTTTTTCAAATAACAGTTCTTTGATATCAAATTTAGAAACACCTGTGTGAATGTTATTTATTTTACTACTATAACTACTTAACAAAGCTGTAATTGTTTCTATAATACTATCTGTTTTATTAATAAGATTGTCATAGTGCTTACACTTAAATGTAAAATTTATATTTATTATATTCGTATCTGAATAAAACATACTTATAATAGTAGTAACAGAAGAATCTATTGCTTCTTTTAAACTAGATTGGAAATCTTCAAAATTTCGTTTTAATGTAGAGAACTCGTCAAAATTAATATATATACTAGTTTTAAATAATTTTGCAAATAATGTATCCATAGCTTCTTTTTTTGTAATTCCTTTTAATACATATTTTTCAGATAATAACAAATCGATCCATGCCGATAATTCCGAAATGCTATAATTATACAATATATAATATTGATCCATTATTTTATTATAAAATTCTTTTTCATAAATAGAAAAACCAGAACCGGATGTAAAATCTTTTACAAAAGAATTTAATTCTATATTGAAAAATAATTTTAAACTATCGATTTCTGTATCATTATCATAAATCGCTTTACGGTAATCGTAACCTTCTATTCCAAAAACGGTAAAAACTAAACTTTCAAAATAATTTTCAAGGACATAATTTCTTTCATATGTTATAATAGATTCATAATCATTAATCTCATTGGCTAATTTATTTAATAGTGGTTCGATATATTTTTTATTAAAATCATCTATTATTTCAGATGTTTTGTCAGAAGGTTTTGTCAATGTATATTGATAATCGTTTGGTATCCAGTTCGCCAATTTTGATTTCAAATACATTTTGAAATTGGATTTTACATTTGATATTAATCCATCTAATTTATCAACATCATATAATTTAATCAATCCGGCACCATTTTGCGGAAGATTATTTATTAAATAATAGTAATTTGACAAATTTAAATTAGTGATCCCTAGTCCAATTATATCATTAATACATAAATTTGAATATTTATTATCAAATGCCAAAGAAGTCAATTCAAGAACTGTAAATTCATATATTGAATTAAGTGCTTGAGAATTATATAATGAATATCTGTCCGTTAGTTCTAATTTTTCCGCAATTTCAGTTCTTGAGTTATTAGTATTATCCATAATACTTAAAAACTTATGATTCAAATATACCGGTAATTTTTTTCCAACAGAATCGACTTCGAATTTATTTAAAATTACCCGATCTACATTTTCACAAGAAATAAAAAATCCCGGTTCTCCATTATTATCTGCAATATTACCATAACCTAACAGAATTGCAAATCCATAAAAATTTGGATTTATATACGACTTTGCCGGGAACATCGTATTTTTCATAGATGTTGAAACAGAAAGACTCAATTCTAAATTTTGAAAATTATCTTTATCAAGACCGCACACTAACTGCTCTAATTTGATAATAATAGTATTTTCATTACCGTAAAATGATTCAAATGTGAATAATCTATTGTTAAGTTCTAATGTATTGTCAAATGTAACCGCTGAATTTAAAAAAGTTAAAAAACTATTAGATATACCAAAAGGAGATGTTGATTCTAAAAAATAAATACAGAAGTCGCTCCGGTTCTGATATGAACCATTTTCTTCTAATTCGCCATTTGAATTTAATTTCGATATTTCATAAGGATTATTTAGTAATTTATCATTAGAAAAGTCATCGGTCAGTTTGACTTTCACAAATTCTTCTATTAGACTATATAAAGATGACGCGTGATCTATTAATTTACTTCTAATTTTTAAATAGTGAACTTTGAATATTCCATTGACAAAATTTAATTCACTGACAGCAACAATCCCATCGTTATACGCAATTGCTTTAATTAAGTCGAAGTTAATGGCGTTAAACGATTCTATATGATATGAAATAGAGGAAAAAAACATATTAAAATCAAATTTATTTAATAAATTTCTGATAATTTTTATATCTGGTTCGGAATTAGTATCAGATAGATTATAAATATACGACAAATCTCTTAGAAAATTCGGCTTTAATAAAATTAAATCGGGATTAGAATTGTATTTTTGTAACATGCAATTAATATTATTACACGCCGGTTTATAATGTTCTGGTATTTTAAAACCTCCCAGTACAAACTTTTCTTTAAAATCTAAAAACCAGTCGTTTATTATTTTATCTAATTCAAACTCTAATTCTGTATATTTATTATGTAAAGTCTCTCTGAATTTTAAAAATCTATCAATATAAATTTTAGAAAATGTTGTGTTTTCTAAAAGATCTGACGTAGACAACGAATTTTTTACCTGAATTAAATCATTTTCTACTGTATCTATTTTTGATTTAATAACTAAAAATTTATTAATGTTTTTACTAGATTCAAATAACAGTTCAGAACTAGATCTTGTCAATGATAATTGTTCAATAAAATAAGAAATGCTGCTATAAAAAAAATCAAAGTCTTTTAAATAACTATCGAATCTAGTTTTTGTTTTTTCTAAATCTAGTTTAAACGTATCTATAGTTTTTTTATCATTAGTTAATAATTGTTTGTGAGTTTTATCTTCTATAAGATCTATAACTATAGTTATTCTATCAATAGTCAATTTATAATTTGAAACTACTCCGTCGATATACTGGACGTAAATTAATAACTTGTCTCTATATGATTTATATACTTCTAATTTACGTCGATAAACATCCAAATTAAATGATGTTACAAGAGTTTCGTAATTTGTAATTAATCTATTAACTTCAAAATTTTTAAATTTACTTTTCAAATTCTGAATATCTGATCTAATAATCTTTGACGTAGAATCTATGGTTAATATAGTGTTTCTTTGATTTTGAGGTATAAAATCAGAAGCTGGTGTGCCTTCGATGATATCTGAATCCAGAACTCTGAGATTATTTTTTAAAAATTCCGAATTATTTTTAATTAATGTATAATTGGCATATATTTCTTCAAAATTCAACGTATCAACAACTAAAGATATTACACTCGCAAAGTCATACGAAAAATTCCGAAGTTCTTTAAAAATTTCTTTCAGATCGTCATTATAATCATAAATATTATCAGACGAACTCACGAACATAAGTTTTGATAATTCTCTCATTCTAGAGATATATAGTTTTGCATCTTTCAATGTATTTACAATAATTTCTAATTTACCGGGATCCATAGTTAGAATAATACTCCTCTAAGTTGGAAATGTCAGATTCGGAATCAGATGTTGAATTAAAAAAATTACTAAAGTTCAAATTATCATAATTTATATTTACTATCATTTCTGAAGAAGAAGACAAAGAATCAGAAAACAAAGATATCGTTTCTAATTCTTTTTTAACAGAATTCACATCACTGTCTAGAGATCCAATATTAGATAATAATTGTTTCGATGTAGAAACTAATGAAACAGTATTCTTTTCATTATTTTTTAATAAGCTTGGATTAAAATTGTTTGGAACAAGTTCATTTTGATCGTCTATTTCTTCATGGGCCAATCCGACAATCTGCCCTGTGTTAAAGTCATTTTCAGTAAATTTAATAAATACTTTTGTACCCGGGTGTAACGGTTCGTATTTACCACTACTCCCACTTCCTTTATCTTGTTCTCCGCTGATCATCCCACCGATAGTATCCCCGATACTAGATACAACAGATGTTGAATTTTTTGAATCTACGTTTCCAGAGTTAAACATAGACGCCAGCCCGGACCCATAACTCCCACCGCCAGAAACATACCCGGCTGCATAATTGGCAATACTTTTTGATAGCGATCCAAGAAGTCCACTATTATTAGAAGATGAATTACGATTTACTGTCGCTAATCGATTAAAACACCAAATTCCTTTAACTTGTTCTATCTGATACATCAGTTCGGGAATATGAACATAAACTTTAATATTCCCTTCTGGTTCGTTCTTGATTGCAGATCCGAGTTGTTTAACAGAACTTATATCGGCCCCAATCGAATTCATCCCATTGAATTTATATATATCTCCAATATTATAAGACGAACCACCATTGAATAAATCTTGAACTGTCGAACTGATCCCATCCCCAATATCTGAAATAAAACCGTTTATTTCATTAAAAATAGTAAGATCTTGCAAATTTAACCCAATGCTATTAATCAATGTATTTGCAATACCGTTGGGAATAGTCGAATTGATTTTTCCGGCAAACATCCCGAGCACACCCACGTCTCGGATAATACTAGAATCATAACCAATAGAGAAAGAATTCAATGCGCCAAACCCATTGGTTATCTGAGATATAACATTGAATGAATTGGCGAGTCCCTTTAACGCAGGCGTTCCTTGTGTCAATCCGAGCAAAGCCCCTCCAAAATTTAAAAACGACCCACCAGACATTGAAGACAATCCCATCGAGACGGAAGATGCTATCAAATTGTTATTATTTAATATATTTCCAAACCCAGAAGAGACGACATTTGTCAGAGGATTGTTTGATACATTACCCTGCAATATGTCACTTATACCACCCAACCCCAAAGCAGAATTGGCATTACCGGCTAAATTCGAATATATAGAATTTGTCAGTCCGCCAAATACATTGTTCAGTCCACTTCCCCCAAGCCCACCGAATAGCCCGCCGTTAATTATATTTCCAAATAAATTTCCGTTTCCTTCTTTATTTGGATCTGGAAGAACGACTCCGATAAATTCATGTTGACGTAAATCTACTGGATTTTTTTGCATTAATAATATTCCCCGGAATTATCGTAAATATTTAGTAGCGTTAGAATCATATTTAAGTTTAGTAGAATATTTTTTAATAATAATATCTTCTATATGTGATTGTAATTTATTATCTACAAAACACGGAACAATTATTCCAAAATTATATTTAGACGCACATGCTGTAGATAATAAATAATCAATAGTAGAACTAATAAACATGTAACCGTACAGTCTCAAACCCTGTAAGAATTTCCTAATATTAGAATTAGGATCGTCTAAAATTGCTTTGTTGTCATAATACGCACTGAATAAATCATTAAATTTTGTATATCTTTTCATTCTATCTGCAGAAATCATTCCTGATATTTCTTCTTTAAATTTATCTGGACAATGTTTAGTCAATGCTCTTTCTAGTGCTATGTTTGAGTTAATATTTAAATAATAAGTTTGGAAGAATACCGAAGTAGTAACGTCAAATAAAATTCTTTGCTTTTCACTTAAATAACTTAATTTAAGAATTTTAATAATCAGATAATTAAAATATCTTTCTGTAAGATTTATTAATTCTTCATCTTTTGTTATCTGACTTGAATTTGCTAGTACTACTGCTCTTATATACTGCTGATAAATAGTATAGACAACATCAGAAGTTCTGGTAATAGTACCATCTGTAATATCTATTTCTAAATTATTCATTTCTACAACAATTGCAATTAAATCATTATTTGACGAATTGAATAATATGGTACCAGTAATACCATTTTGATGAACAGCCAACTGTCCGCAGAATATCATTTTCTTATTTAATAAATCAACTATTATACTTCTAACAACTTCGTTTGGTATTTTGGTAATATAAGAATTTAATTCTTGATCAAAATTCTGATATGATTCTATATTTGTTGAAGAATCTGAAACTCTAGAATATACTCTTATTTGTTTTTCTATTTTTATAGGAGATTCTACCGTATATGCCGGTCTAAATGAATTTGGTATATTTAAAAAATCAGTTACATTTGACATTTTTTAAATTCTCATT
>JFJP01020326.1_pt1 | contig 44853 bp, 36 predicted proteins | sample 431651 | NCBI WGS metagenome assembly JFJP01 (sample SAMN02602958, study PRJNA72255) | Microbial mat metagenome, whole genome shotgun sequencing project. | biome: fresh water; feature: sink hole; material: water; isolation source: purple microbial (photo- and chemosynthetic) mats found in...
GCCAAGCCCTACCACCAGGCCAAGGAGCGCGGGGTGAAGCTGATCGGTGCCACCGCGCACTACGTCACCGAGGATCTCGACCAGGGTCCGATCATCGAGCAGGCGGTGGCCCGCGTCTCGCACCGCGACACGGTCGAGGATCTGATCCGCAAGGGCCGCGAACTGGAACGCCAGACCCTGACCCGCGCCGTCCGCGTCCATCTCGAACGCCGCGTGCTGATCAACGGCAACCGAACCGTCGTGTTTGTTTAGCCCAGGGCTTCGCCCTACGGCCCCGACGGGCCTACCCCGGGCTTTGTCGCGACTCGGTTTCGTCGCTACCGCTCCGAAACCGCGGCGGCATCGGCTTCGCCGATTCTATGCCGCCACCGTCGCTCGGCGCCCGCCCCACCGCATGCGCGGCGGGGCCCCTATCATTTAACGACGGCGCGGCGCTTCTCGATCAGCAGCTGGACCACGGCCGGGTCGGCCAGGGTCGAGGTGTCGCCGAGGTTGTCGGTCTCATCGGCGGCGATCTTGCGCAGGATGCGGCGCATGATCTTGCCGCTGCGCGTCTTGGGCAGGCCGGGCGCGATGAGGATGACGTCGGGCGTGGCGATCGGGCCGATGTGGTGGCGGACCTCGTTGCGCAGTTCGCCGATGAGTTCCGGCGTCTCCTTGTAGCCGTCCTTGAGCAGGACGTAGGCGAAGATGCCCTGACCCTTGATCTCGTGCGGGTAGCCGCAGACAGCGGCCTCAGCGCAGCCGGGATGGCTGACCAGGGCGCTCTCGACCTCGGCGGTGCCCATGCGGTGGCCGCTGACGTTGATCACGTCATCGACACGACCGGTGATCCACCAGTAGCCGTCCTCGTCGCGACGGCAGCCATCGCCGGTGAAGTAGTAGCCGGGGAAGGGCTTGAGGTAAGTCTCGACGAAGCGTCCGTGGTCGTTCTGGATGGTGCGCGCCATCGACGGCCAGGCACGCTTGAACGCCAGCACGCCGCTGACGCCGTTGCCCTCGACCTCCTTGCCCTTCTCGTCCAGCACCACCGGCTCGACGCCGAAGAAGGGCAGGGTCGCCGAACCCGGCTTGGTCGGGATGGCCGCCGGCAGCGGCGTGATCATGATCGAGCCGGTCTCGGTCTGCCAGAAGGTATCGACGATCTGGCAGCGCTTCTCGCCGACCTTCTCGTAGTACCACTTCCACGCCTCGGGATTGATCGGCTCACCGACCGAGCCGAGCACGCGCAGGCTGCTCTTGTCGTACTTCGCCGGCCACTGGTCGCCCTCACGCATGATCGCGCGGATGGCGGTGGGCGCGGTGTAGAACTGGGTGATCTTCAAGCGCTGGACGATGTCCCAGTAGCGCCCGGCATCGGGGTAGGTCGGGATCGATTCGAACATCACCGTGGTCGCGCCGTTGCACAGCGGGCCATAGACCACGTAGCTGTGGCCGGTGACCCAGCCTATGTCGGCCATGCAGGCATGGATGTCGCCCTCGCGGTAGTCGAAGACGTACTTCATGGTCATCGCCGCGCCGAGCAGGTAGCCGGCGGTGGTATGGGCGATGCCCTTGGGCTTACCGGTGCTGCCCGAGGTGTAGAGCAGGAACAACGTGTCCTCGCTGTCCATGTGCTCGATCGGGCAGTAGGGACGCTCCTGCGCCATCAGTTCGTCGATCCACACGTCGCGCGGGGCGTAGAACGGGATCTTGCCGCCGGTGCGCTTGACCACGAAGACGTGCCGCACGGTGGGGCAGGCCATCACCGCCTCATCGACGGTGCGCTTGAGCGGGATGGTCTTCTTCGCGCGCAGGCCCTCGTCGGCGGTGATAACCGCCTTGCACTTGGCGTCGAGGATGCGGTCGCGCACGCTTTCGGCGCTGAAGCCGGCGAAGATCACGCTGTGCACGATGCCCAGGCGGGCGCAGGCGAGCATCGCGTAGGCCGCCTCGGGGATCATCGGCATGTAGATGGCGACGCGGTCGCCTTTGCGCAGGCCGTGGTGGCGCAGGACGTTGGCCATGCGGCAGACTTCACGCTGCAGTTCACGGTAGGTGATGCTGCGGTTCTGCCCCGGTTCGTCCCCCTCCCACAGGATCGCCACCTGATCGCCGCGCGTCTTCACATGGCGATCGACGCAGTTCTCGCAGACATTGAGTTTTCCGCCGAGAAACCACGCGACCAGGCCTTGTTTCCAGTCGTTGTCGCTAACCTCGCGAAACTCGTGGATCCAGCTCAGGTGCTCGCGCGCCATGCGATCCCAGAAGGCATCCGGCTGATCGAGGCTTTCGCGATAGAGCCGCTCATACGCCGCACGGTCGGGGATCAGGGCGCCCTGGGCGACACGGGTGGGGGCATGATAGAGAGGCTCGGCAGAGGCCATGCGATGCTCCAGGCGGGAAGGAGCCACTGATACGCGAACGCTAACCGATTCTCAAGTGTCGGCTGTAGAACCCTCGGCAGAGGCCGGCTGATCATCCTTCATCCCCAAGAGTTCCGCCACCAGCACGGTGCAACTCTTGCCCTTGGCGTTGATGTGCTGGTCCCCCGAGATCACGATGCGGTCGCGGCAGGCTTCGAAGAAGGTGAAGGTCACCACGATCCGGCCCGGGGCGGCATGGTCACTCACGCGCTTGGCGGTGTTCACGGTGTCGCCGAGAATGTCATAAGCCTTGGTCTTCACCGCACCCACCAGGCCTTCAATGACATCGCCGTGGTGCAGACCGATGCCGATGTTCAGGCCATAGAGGGAGAGGTAGGCCCCCACCTCTTCGCGCATGGCCAGGGCGGCGCGAGCCGCAGCCACCGGATCGGAGAAGAACATCATCACCTCATCCCCGGTATGCTTGGTGCGGGCAGGCTTGAACGGAGCGCAGGCGCTTTCGGCAGCGGCATAGACCCCATCAAGCATGAGCAGCACCTCCTCCGGGGCGCGCATCTCGCTCCATTTGGTGAAGCCGCGGATGTCGGCGAACAGGACCGACCGCCGTGTACGCCGCGGCCGCAGGTCATCATCGCTCCCCATCGCCTTGGTGAGCATCGAGCGGCCCAGCAGCATCTCCGACCAGCCGCGCAGCCGTTCCACCGTCTCCGACAGGCGACGACGATCACGTCGGTGCATGACCGCGGAGACTCCCAAAGCGACACCGAGCAGGATGGTCGCCACGACCAGGAACCGATGGTCCGCCTGCGCCAGGAAGCGGCCGGGGGATCCGCCGACGATGGCATATATGCACAGCACGGTCAGCGTGCGCACGACATGTTCGAGGACCAGCAAGGAGTCGGACCAGCGCTGCGCGACCCGTGCCCCAACCGCCTGGCAGCCACCGACCAGGATTGAAATGGCCCAATAGACCACAACGACCGGGTTGCTGCCCAGGGCGTGCAGATCCGTGACTGCCACACCCAGGGTGAACAGACCGACGCCGATCAGATTGAGCAGGAAAGATGGACGGCCGCCGCGATGCGCCCGAGTTCCGATCATCCAGGCCTGGACGAAACCGCCGGCAAGCACCGGAATGATCATCGGCCACGAGGAGACGGATCCGGTCAGCAGTGTCGCCAGGGCGATGGCCAGGGGGACATGGGCGGACGAGGAGAAGAACTCGGCTGCAACCAGGCTGCCTCGGCTGCCTCGGCTGCTCTGCAGCAACGCGTCAAGATCCCGCGCATCCTCAGGCATGGTGCCAGCATGCGTCAGGATGTCCCCAACGCCACTGTCGGCTCAGGGTCGGGGGAGTTCGGCGTGGAGGGTGGCGAACGAGGCCGCCTCGGCGGCGGGATCGTAGTCCACGGCAGGCAGCACGGCATGCAGATCGCGCGCCTTGGGGTTGGTGAAGGCGTGCAGGGCGGTACCGAAGGTGTCGAAGCGCCAGTCGGCCTTGGCCGCGATCATCTCGCTGAAGAAGCCCGCTACTTCGCCAGGCGGCACCATCGGATCGGATCCACCGTGGAAGACCAGGACGCGGGCGGTGATCGTCCCCGGCTTGACCTGGGTCGTGGTCTTGAGCCCGCCGTGGAAACTGGCGGCTACGCGCAGCGGTTCGCCAGCGCGAGCCAGTTCAAGCACGACGGTACCGCCAAAGCAGAAGCCGATGGCGGACAGACGCTGAGCATCAACGCCCGGCGTGCTGGCCAGCTTGGCGAGTCCAGCGCGCACGCGCGCGACCATCAGCCCGCGATCCTGGTAGAACGGACCGGCCCACGAGCCGGCGACCTGGGGATCCTCGGTGACCTTGCCGGCACCGTACATGTCGCAGGCCAGGGAGATGTAGCCGCGTTCAGCGAGCTCGCGCGCCCGGCGTTCGGCATAGGCGTTCATGCCCCACCACTCGGGCACGACCAGCACGCCCGCGGCATTGCTGGCACCAGCCGGCACCGCCAGGCTGCCACGCAGGGCCACTCCGTCATGGGCGTAGTCGATGGGGGTCACGACCGGTTCGACGGCGGCAAGGGTCATGGCGATCAGCAGGAGGATTGTGGAGCGCATGCGCGCCTTCTAACCGGCAGAGCCCCAACAACAGTGCGGCATGCCCAATGCTTCAACGCCGCCTGTGCCGACATTCCAGCATTCCAGCATTCGGCATTCCCCTCTATATCCGGTCCACCTGCCAATCACGCAGACCGATCATATAGAGCAGCGCATCGAGACCGAGCGAACTGATCGCATGCTCGGCTGAGGCCCGCACCACCGGCTTGGCGTGAAAGGCGATGCCCAGACCTGCCGCCGACAGCATGGCCAGGTCATTGGCACCGTCGCCGACCGCGATGGTCTGCTCCTGGCAGATGCCCTCGTCGGCGGCGATGCGCCGCAGCCACGCGGCCTTCGCCTTGGCATCGACGATCTCGCCGAGATGGCGGCCGGTCAGCCGGCCATCGACGATCTCCAGCTCGTTGGCATGCACGATGTCGATGCCCAGACGCTGCTGGAGGTGCCTGCCGAAGTAGGTGAAGCCGCCCGACAGGATGGCCAGGCGATAGCCGAGGCGCTTGAGCACCTTGCACAGGCGCTCCGCCCCTTCGGTGAGCGGCAGCCGCTGCGCGATGTCCGCAAGGACCGCAGCATCGAGTCCACGCAGCAGGGCGACGCGGCGGGTGAAGCTCTCGGCGAAGTCGAGCTCGCCGCGCATCGCGGATTCGGTGATCGCCTTGACCTGCGCTCCGACCCCGGCGGCCTCGGCAAGTTCGTCGATCACTTCGGTCTGGATCAGCGTCGAATCCATGTCGAAGCACACCAGACGGCGGCTGCGCCGGTACATGTCGTCGGCCTGGATGGCGATATCCACGCCCAGGTGGGCCGAGAGGTCGAGGAACGCAGCGCGCATGCCAGCGCCGTCAGCGGGACGACCACGCAGCAGGAATTCAACACACGAGCGCGGCGTCGCTGGCGGATTGGCCAGGCTGACGCGGCCGGACAGGCGCTGGATGGCGAAGATGTTCAGGCCCTGCTTGGCGATCACCGCAGTGGTGGCGCTGATCTGCTCGGCGGTCAGTCCACGGCCGAGCAGGATGAGGCTGTGACGTTCGTGACCCTGCTCGGCGACCCAGCCTTCATAGCGTTCCCGGTCGATCGGATCGAAACGCACCTGCATGCCCAGCTCATGCGCGGCGAAGAGGGTCTCCTTGACCACATCGGCGTGGGTACCCCCTTCCGGGATGGCAACCATCATGCCCAGGGACAACTGGTCGTGGATCACCGACTGCGCGACATCGAGGACCTGCGCCCCGCACGAGGCCAGCACTCCGGTGATGCGCGTCGTGATGCCGGGACGATCCCGGCCGGCGATAGTGATGAGCAGGACATCGGTCATGGGCCGTGACGGTCTGTCGGACAGACGGCATTGCAACCAATGCTGGAATCGGCCTTTCCCACATTCTAGGTTAGCGGTTCTCCCAGGTGTACCGACCGTTCTTCATGGTGCCGGTAAACGAACGCCCACCGGCCTTGACCTCCAGGACGCCCTGCTTCCAGCCCAGCGTGACCGGCGAGGTGCCGATGCTGCCTCCATCATAGAGCGCCGTGTGGGTCGCCCAGTCGTAGGGCTTGCCGTCGCGCTCGATCGCCGGTCGTCCGGCCTCAGTCAGGGTCATGGCCAGGCTTTCACCCTTCGAGGAGATCACCGAGACTCGCTTGTCGACAGCCAAGCGGCCCAGATCGATGCGCGCCGTCTTCTTCACCCCGGCGACGAAGGCGGCGTAGTCGCCATGGCTCTCGGCCTCACCGACCTCCAGGAAAACGCCGCATGGCCCGGCGTCCGTGCCCTTCCAGGTCAGGATCGTGTCGTCCGGGTAGGTGCTGCCGGTCACGGCTCCGGTCTTCTTGTCCTTCTTGGCGAAGAGGTCGGTGGTCAGCGCCTCGTCGACACCACCGCCGTCAGCCTGGATGGCCTTGAGCGCCAGCCAGGTGCGCTCGCCACGAACGAAGGTCCAACCGTCAGACTGCTCGACGGCCGCTTTCCTGGGAACGGTCAGGTGCAGATCCGCCCCCGGTGCCTGGTTCATCCACAGCATGCAGTTGCGCAACTGCGCAACCTGATCCTTGCCGTTGGTCGCGGTGGCGTGGCCCTTGTAGCCCTTGGTGCCGGAGAACGCGATGACGGTCGCGACCCCGCGCCCGGATTCGATCATACCGAGGCGGAAACCGTTCACATCCCCGCGATGCAGAAAGGGCAGGGTGCCGATCTGATAGGAGTTGCCGACGTGGAGGAAGACCGGGTATTCGACGCGATCCTCGCCGCCGGGTTTGAGGAACCAGGCATCGTATGTCGGTTTGGCCTGCAGGATCTCGACCGGTTTGGCGAAATCCTTCCGCGCCACGGCCATCACCGCTGCCGGCGGACGGTAGGCGCTCGTCGCCATGTGGATGAAATCGCGATAGGGCTTGCCTGATTCCGGGGCGTCGTTTTCACCGAACCACAGCCAGGCTTCGCCGGCGAAACCCTGCTTGGGTCCGACATTGTTGTAGTCGCGGGCGTTGGGGGCGCACACGGCGCCCTTGAAATAGGCTACCGCAGCAACCGTGCTGAGGTAGTCCAGCACGCCCTTGGCCAGCGATTTCACCTCGGGATCCTTGGCGAAATCGTAGATCTGCAGGTAGCCGACGATGGTGTGGGCCAGGTAGTTCGCACTGTCCCATTCACCCATGCCGGTGGAGTAGCAGGCGTTGGCATAGGCGCGGATGCGGTCGGCGTAGATCTTGGCGACCTCGGTGTTGCCTGTCTCCTCGGCCATCAGATAGACGGCACCTTCGCGCATCGCGCGCAGGTTGTCGGTGTTGCGCACATCAACCCACGAATTCATGTACTCGGGTGTCCATCCCCCGTCCTTGGCCATCTTGCGCGCCTCGCGCTGGCCAGGTGGAACGAATGCATCGTTGGGGCGGCGCAGCGGATCCTTTTCCGTCCAGATGCGGGCTGCATCGTACATTTTCTTACGGTAGGCCGGGTCGAGGAGTCCACCGAAGTAGAAGTATTTGCGCGTCTGACTGCGGATGGTGAAGCCGGGAAACCAATCGACCTTGAGAGTCTTCGCGTTCCAGCCTTCGTTGTCGTCCGCCTGGAGGAAACCGAGCGAGGCCTTGCGCTCGCCGTTCACCAGATCGATGAAGGCGTTGGGATAGCTCTGCTTCTCGTTCTCGAAGTAGGCGTTGCCGTACTTCCCCTTGAACGCATCCCGATAGGACGCGAGGCACTCGTTGACGCGATGCTGGTAGGCCGCCTCTTCGGCTGGAGGAAGCTGATTGAGGAAGCGTTCCTCGATCGGATAGGGCCGCAAGGTGATCTGCCCCCCATCGTTCACGATCGGATCGGCGGGCGGCGGCGATGGCTCTCCGGCACAGGCGAAAACAGTGGCGGAGATCAGGAGGAATGTACGCATGTCATGGGCCTAACGCCGGTGGCAAAGAGACGTGACAGGATTTCGCCGTCGTTTCGCGCGCGTAGAATCACGCCTCGTTCTTATGAAACGCCAACCGCGACGCGGGCGATGATACGCACCTGCAAGGGGGCCAGTTCGACCTCTGCCCCGGTCTCCGTGCCTGCCAGCAGATCACGACCCGCCGCCGGCAGGGTGATGCGCGCCGCCTGCTCGGCGAGGTTGACCAAGCCCCAGCCCACCGTGCGTCCGGCGGCATCGCAACGGGGACAGACCATGACGGCGCCGTCGCCGGCAGCCTCGGGCGCGATCCCGGCTGCACGGCAGCGATCGGCGATCAGGTCGAGCCAGTGTTGCGGTTCAAGCATGCCGCCCAGGGTCGTGACCTCGCCCTGGCCCAGGGTGCGGTGGACGATGGCGGGGCGACCGTCGCCATAACCGTCACGCCAGCGCGCCAGCACCTCGGTGCCGGCATGCGGCTCCCACGCCTCGGCCCAGGTCCGAGTGCGGCTTTCGCGACCGTCGGCGAAGACGATGCGTACCCGCTCTTCCATCCACTGGTTGGTGAAGCGCAGCCCGGCATCGGCGCCAATGAGCTCTTCGAACCCGCCGAAGGCCCGGTCGGTGAAAGCCGTGTATTCCTGGCTGCGGTAGCCGGTCATGGGTCCAAGGATCAGGCGCCCGCCGGCGCGCACCCAGTCGGCAAGGCGCTGCCGGGTCTGCTCCGGGACCATGTGCGTGTAAGGCAGGACCAGCACGCGGTAGCCCGAGAGGTCGGCCTCGAAACCGACCGCATCACGCCACCAGTGGGCGCGGGCCAGCGGCACCAGGAGATCGTCGCGCAGGCGTTCCTCGTAGCGCATATCGACGTCGGTCGGGTCGATCGACATGGTCCACGACGCCTCCCAATCGACCATCACGCCAAGACGGGCCGGAGCCGGAGGATGGGCGCCAAGCCAAGCTCCGTGCGCGCGGAAGCCCTCGGCGATGGCCGCGATGGCCTGGCGATTGGGACGCCACCGGCCGTCGGCCGTCAGCAGCGTTCCATGCAGCATCTCCTGACCCGCCCAGTGCTCGCGCCAATGCCAGTAGAGGCACATGCTGCCGCCCAGCAGGATGGCCAGCCAGGTGAAGGCCTGCACGCCACGACCATCGTGATGGATGTTCCAGGTCCGTCCGCCCGCCGACCACGACGGCGCGGTCTCCAGCAGCCAATACGGCAGGTAGGTGTCGCCTCGGCGCTTCTCGGCGCGCATGCGGTCGAACTTGGGCAGGTTGTAATGGTAATGCAGGACATCGGCGTACATCGAATGCCCGACCCGGTCGAGCTGGCGGTTGTGCTGCTGCCACTGCATCGTGCCCATGCCGCCGGCCATGTTGCTGCTGATCGGCTTGGCGCTGTGGAGGCGGATCGCGGCGCATTGCGTGGCGATGTAGTCGTACCAGGCGTCGTTCTGGAAGCGGGCGACGGCGAGGACGAGGGATGGGTGATGGCGCTCGGGTTGTTCGATCGACCCGAGTTCGGCGACCGGCATCGGCACCTGGTCGAAGCGCTGGTAGCGCTGGCTCCAGATATCGAGACCCCAGGTGCGGTTCATCGTCTCGACATCACCGAAGCGCCGTTCCAGCCAGGCGTGGAAGGCGGTCACCGCCTCGGGGCCATAGTCGAAGCCCGACATCTCGTTGTCGATCTGCCAGCTGTGCAGCGCCGGGTGCGCGGCGAATTCCCGGGCCAGCTGTTCGACGATCGCGGCGCAGTGGCGACGATAGGTCGCGGAGATCTGCGAGTAGTGCTTGCGCCGGCCGTGGGAGTCGCGCTTGCCGGTGTGTTCGGTGCGCAGCGTGTCCGGATGCCGGTCGGTCAGCCAGACCGGCGGCGCCGCGGTCGGCGTACCGATCATGATCTGCATCCCGTGCTTGTGGCACAGGTCGAGCAGGCGACGCACCCAGGCCAGGTCGTACACACCCTCGTCCGGTTCGAGACGGCACCACGCGAACTCCAGCACGCGCATAAGCGTGAAGCCAAGCTCGCGCATGCGCACGAGGTCGGCCTCCCAGGTGGCCTCGGGCCACATCTCGGGATACCAGGAGGCGCCAAGGTGAAGTTGCTCTGCAGGACTGGCCGAGGTCATGGACGCATGCTAGCGGGCCTCAGCCATCTGCCCACCTTGCGCGTACACGGAATGCTTCGGCGCAATTGCCGTATTCAACCGACCGGAGCCAGCTCGTCGGCCAGGCGGAACACCGTGGTCGGGCAGGATGGCAGCGCCTTGAGGAAGTAGCGACCATAGGAGGCGGTGCACACGCGGTGGTCGAGGATGGCCACGGTGCCGGTATCGTTGCGCGTGCGGATCAGGCGACCGAAGCCTTGCTTGAGGCGCAGGATGGCCTCGGGCACCTGGCGCTCGACGAAGGGATTGCCGCCGCGCTTACGGATCTCGTTGAGCCGCGACTCGGTGACCGGATGGTTGGGGACTTCGAAAGGCAGCTTGGCGATCACCACATGACGCAGGGCGTTGCCCGGGACGTCCACGCCCTCCCAGAAGCTGCTGGTGCCGAACAGTACGGCGTCGCCAGTGCGCTTGAATAAATCGATCATCTGGCTGCGCGCCATGCCATCGCCGTGACGCAGCACGAAGCGGCGCAGGCGGTCGAGGGTCGGCCGCACCCGGTCATGCACCGCCTGCAACTGCCGATAGCTGGTGAACAGCACGAAGATGCCGCCCTCGGCATCCTGGACATAACGCGCCAGCCAGCGCGCCGTGGCATCGACGAAGGCTTCTGAATTGGGATCGATGGCCGATTCGTTGAGCAGGATGCGCGCCTGGCTGGTGTAATCGAAGGGGCTGTCGAGGCGCTTCGCCAGTCCGCCTTCGAGTCCGGTGCGCCGGCGCAGGAACAGGAAGCGTTCGCTATCATCGGCCGCCAGCGTGGCGCTGGTCAGGACGACGGTGCGCATGCGGTCGAAGAGCTGCTCTTTCAGCATGGCTGCAACCGACAGCGGTCGCGCCGACAGCGACGGCGAACGGCGTTCGCGCGGCACCGTGGCGTAGCACACCAGGCCGCTGTCCTCGCCCGACAGCACCCGCCGCAGGCTGCCCGCGATCTCGATCGAGCGCATCGCCTGGGCGCTCAGTTCGGTGGACTCGTTGTCGTCGCCGGCCTGGCTCTTGAGGCTTTCGAGCGCCCCGGCGAGTTCCTCGAGGGCCGGGGACAACGGGTTCTCGACCGGGTTGGCGGCGTTGATCCGCACCGTGTCCTCGGAGCGGCCCTCGGACAGCTTGCCAACGTTCAGCCACAGGTCCTCGTTGGCGCGGCGCACGCCCTCGACCGCCCCACGCGCGGCCTCGCGGCGCGGGTCGGCGAGCAGGCCCTTGCCGCGGGCGCTCCAGAGCGTGTCGAGATACCAGCGCACCTGCGCGGCGCTGACCTCGGTGCCGAGGTGGTCGGTGGCGACATCTTCGAGGCTGTGCGCCTCGTCGAAGATCACCACCTGGTGCGGCGGCAGGATGCCTCCCGCCTCTTCGCGCAGGCCGAGGTCGGAGAAGTAGAGGTGGTGGTTGACCACCAGCAGTTGCGCCCCCTCCATGCGCTGGCGGGCGGCGTAGAAAAAACACGAGCCGTATTCCGGACACTTGCGGCCGAGGCAGTTGGTGCGATCGCTCTGCACCTGCCGCCACACCGTGCTGGTCGGCTCCCAGCCCAGTTCCTCGCGGTCTCCGACCTCGGCCTCGTTGTGCGCCCAGTCGGCGACCTGACGCAGGGCCTGCGCCTCTTCACGCGTCTCGAACAGCGCCTGCTGGCCGTCGTAGGCGATGCCAAGGCGGCGGATCGAGACATAGTTCTGGCGGCCCTTGACCAGCACGGCCTTGAGTTCGGGAAAGATCTGCTGGAGCAGCGGGATGTCCTTGCGGACGAGCTGTTCCTGCAGGGCGATCGTCCCGGTCGAGATCACGATCTTGGTGCTGGTCGCCAGGGCGTGCTGGATGGCGGGGATCAGATAGGCAAAGCTCTTGCCGACCCCGGTCGGCGCCTCGCAGATGACATGGCTCGGCGCGGCCAGCCCCTGCGCGACCAGTTCGGCCATCGCCACCTGCTGCGGACGGCTCTCCCAGCCGCTGAGCAGCCGCGACAGCTCGCCGCCAGGGCCCAGGACATCAGCGACCGTCGCACGTGGCATGGGTGTGCTTATAGACCCATGCGTGAAAAACCAAGCCCAAGCTCTATTCCGCGGCGTAACTGCCCAGGGGCTTCGCCCCCGCGGCCCTGAAGGGCCTGCCCCCCGGCCTTTGTCGCAGCTCGGTTTCGTCTCTATCGCTCCGAAATCGTGGGCGGATGGCTTCGCCATTCTATCCGCCCACCGCCACTCGGTGGCCGCCCCACCGCATGCGCGGCGGGGCCCCTTGAGCAGTCACTCCGCGGCTTGCCCGGCGACCTCCGGGCCCTTGGCCAGCGCGGCGTGCGCCGCCTGCTCGGCCTGCAGCAGCACCCGCAGGTTGTCGAGGGTGCCGGCGTGGCGCGGATCGGCGGCATGATTGCGCGTCTCGCCGGGATCGTTGACCAGGTCGTAGAGCTGCTCGGCGTGCGCCCCGCCGTCGTAGCGGACGTATTTCCACGCCGCGGTCACCACCATCCGGCTGACGATGTTCTCGGCATAGACATGGGTGCGTCCGGCCGTGGGTCCGTCGAGGACCGGCAGCAGGCTCTGGCCGCGGCAGATAGCCGGCACAGCGACCCCGGCCGCGTCGCAGCAGGTCGCCAGCAGATCGAGGCCGGTCGCCACCAGGGCGTGTTCCTCGACCTTGCCGGCCGGGATGCGTCCGGGCAGGCGCATGAGCCACGGCACGCGCGCCGCCTCGTCATAGAAGAAGGTCTTGTGCTCGAGCCGGTGCGATCCCGCATGATCGCCGTGATCCGAGGTCATGATCACCAGCGTATCGTCGGCCTGGCCGCTGGCGGCGAGCGCCGCGAGGACGACGCCGATCTGGCGATCGACCCGCTCCATCAGCCGGGCGTAGGCCCAGCGGTGCAGCCGCCATTCGCGCGCGCCCCACTGCGCCCGCGCCCGCTGCTTGAACGGCCGCCGTGCCAGCACGGCGCCGATCAGCTCGGGCTCGTCCTGCTGCGCCGCATGGTTGGCCGGCAACGGCGGGCAATGGCGCTCGATCCAGTCGGCCGGATCGGCACCGGGCGGCGGCAGCAGCGCCTCGTCGAGGTTGGCGAGTTCGACCAGCGCCTTGGCGAGGATGTGGTGATCCCAGGTCTTGTCGTCGGCGCGAGCGAACGAGCGGATCGCGTTGAGACAGATGTCGTGCGGATTGATCAGGCTGACGACCATCGCCCACGGATCAGGGCCCTGCCGCTGGATCAGATCGGCGGCCTCGACCGCCAGCCGCTCGCGTTCGTCGGCGCAGAAGGTGGTGAATCCCAGGCGCTCCGGGGTAAGATCGATCGGCCAGTGCACCTTGCCGCCGTACCAGGTGCGATAGCCGGCCCGGCGCAGACAGTGACCAAGACCGCTGGCGTCGTCCTCGACGGTGAACGGATGCAGACCCTTGCCGCCGTTGCCGCGCATGCCGATGGCCGAGGGCATGCGCCCGGTGAACATGCTGAAGCGCGACGGCACGCACACCGGATCGCTGCAGTAGGCGCGGGTGAAGCGCGTCCCGCCGGCGGCCAGCCGGTCGAGATGCGGCGTCGCCAGCCACGGTGTCCCGGCACACGACATCAGGTCATGGCTCTGCTGGTCGGTGAGCAGGATGAGGATGTTGGGCTGGCGAGGCATGCGTGGACTATCAGAGGTGGCCGCGTCCATCCAAGTCCCGCCGATGCTTCCGCCTATGGAATCCCCGATAGCGTCCCGGCCATGCCCGAGCTGCCCGACGACGCCCGCTGCCGCATCCTCATCGCCGACCCGGACTTCGGCGACCCGGCCCAACTGATCGCCGGACTCGACAAGCTGTTTGCGCAGTTCGCCCGCGAGCAGCGCCTCGTCGGCTGGGACATCCACAGCGCGCACGATGGCGCCGCGTTGGTGCTGGCGTGGACCCCTGACGCCCCCCTGTCGGGCTGCAGCCACGACAAGCTGAACGGGGTCGTCGCCCTGCACGAGACGCGGACCGGCTGCCGCATCCTGACAGCGCCGCCGCTGCGCATCCGGGTGGGTGGATGCTGGCGCTGCGTCGATCGCGCCGGATTGCGCGCCATGGCCGACCGCTCCACCCCGCTGATCGATCACCACCTCGAGCGCGTTGGCGACTGGCGGCGGCACGGCCTGACCACGGTCGGGGAGTCCTGGGCGGCGGTCCTGCTTGCCACCCGGCAAGGAGCCCACGCATGACGCCGATCGATCTCGCCCTGCGCCTGCGTGCGGCATGCGATGCGCTGCGTTTCGCCGGCCTGACCGTGTACAACCCGCTGCATTACGCCTGGCCGGTGCATCGCGCCTACCTCGAGCGTTTCGCCGGCGGGCGCAAACGGGTGCTGTTCCTGGGCATGAATCCCGGCCCCTTCGGCATGGCGCAGATCGGCGTGCCCTTCGGCGAGATCGCCGCCGCCCGCGACTGGATGCGTCTGTCCGGCGAGATCGGCAAGCCGCCGCGCGAGCACCCCAAGCGTCCGATCACCGGCTGGGCCTGCCGCCGCAGCGAGGTCTCCGGCCGTCGGCTGTGGAGCCTGTTCGCCGCCCGCTTCGCCAGCCCCGAGGCCTTCTTCGCCGAGCACCTGGTGGTCAACTGGTGTCCGCTGGTTTTCATGGGCGACAGCGGGTCGAACCTCACGCCGGACAAGCTCCCGGCGGGCGAGCTGACCCCCCTGCAGGCGGCCTGCGATGCCCACCTTGCCGGCCTGATCGCCGCCACCGGGGCCGAGGTGGTGGTCGGCATCGGCAAGGTGGCCGAGGCGGCCGCGACCCGCGCCCAGGCCCCCCGCGTGGCTGGAATTCCCCATCCCAGCCCAGCAAACCCGGCGGCAAACCGCGACTGGGCGGGGGCGGCAGCCCGGGCGCTGATGGTCGCTCGCATATGGTCTTGTTGACGCAGACGATAAGGACCCTAGTCTCCCCGCCCTTCCCACGGAGAGCGCAGACCCATGACACTGGTCAATACCCAGTACGCGGAAGCCATCGCAAAGGTCGGCGGCTACTATAACTTCGTGACCATCATCAATCGCCGCCTCAAGGAGCTGAACAACGGGATTCCCCCGATGGTCGCCCCTCCGGCCGGCGAGAAGAACTACGACAAGATCGACTTGATCGTCGCGGAGATCGAGGCCGATCTCCTGAAGCTCAAGTAAGCGTCAAGGCAGACAGCGGACAAGCCATGCACCAGACCACCTTCACCCACCCCTCCAAGATCCAGCGCGGCTGGTACCAGGCCAGCGCCAAGGGCCAGGTCCTGGGCCGCCTCGCGACCCGCGTGGCCAAGGCCCTGATGGGCCGCACCAAGGCCGACTGGACCCCGCACGTCGACAACGGCGACTTCGTCGTCGTCACCGATGCCGACAAGGTCGAGGTGACCGGCAACAAGCTGGAAACCCACATCTACCGCTTCCACAGCGGTTACTTCGGCGGTCTGACCCTGATGCCGCTGGGCAAGCTGAAGGAGAAGAACCCCGAGCGCGTGATCGAGCTCGCGGTGAAGCGCATGCTGCCCAAGACCGTGCAGGGCCGCCACCAGCTGAAGCGCCTCAAGGTGTACAAGGGTGCGACCCACCCCCACACCGGCACCAAGCCCGCCCAGCTGCCCTGAACCTGGCCTAGCCCGGAACAGCGAAGCCCTCGCAGCCGTGGCTGCGAGGGCTTTTTCGTCTCACACGCACATGCAGCGTGACGCCCGCCGGCATCGCCCAGGCCGATAGGGGCCCTAGCATCCGGCCATGCGCCTCATTGCCGCCCTCGTGCTCGCCTTGGCTGTCTGCCTGCCCGCCGTCGAGGTCGATCAGGTGCTGGCTGCGGCCCGCGCCGCCAGCAACACCTATCAGATCCGCTTCCGCGTCCTGTCCAACGGCCTGGAAGCGGCTGACGAAGCGACCCGGATCCAGGCCATGCGCAGCCTCGGTGAGCTGCGCGATCCGAATGTCGTTCCGTTGCTGATGCCGTTCTGCACCGCGCCGCATTCCGCGGCCGAGATGATCATGGCGGCAACCATCCTCGGCCGCCTCGGCTACCAGACCCCGGTGCCGCTGATCCGTGGCATGGCCTCGCACGAGGACGCCGAGGTGCGCAAGGCCGCGCTGTCGGCGCTCAAGCAGATCGACGCGCTGGCGGCCGGCGACTGGATGCAGCGCGCCAAAGAGGACGAGGAGTCGCTGCGGCTCTACGCCCTGGCCGGACTCGGCCATCTCAAGCATGCCGAAGCGGTCGAGGTGCTGGTCCTCGGCCTGACCCATGAGAACCACCTGGTGCGCCAGGCCGCCTGCATCGGCCTGGGCCTGCTTGGCGATCGCGCCAATGGCGAGCGCGTCAAGATCTCGCTCACCGATGCCAATCCGATGGTGCGCCGTTACGCGGCCGAGGCGCTGGCCCGGCTCAACTACACGCCCGCCATCCCCGATCTGATGATGGCCCTCGAAGCCAACGTCGCCGGTCCCTACATCCTGCGCGCCTTCGTCGCCCTGACCGGCGACAGCTTCGGCTTCGACCCCACCGCCCCGCTGCTCATGCGCCAGGAGGCGATCGAGCGCGCGTTCTCGTGGTGGAGCCTGCATCCTGAATTGAAGCAGTGATTTGCGACAACGCAGCCGGTTCGACGTTCGGCGTTCGACGTTCGGCGTTCCGCACAATACCTGCACCTATCGAGGCCAACCAGCCGGGTGATGGACGATCGACGATGCCTCTCGCTTTCCATCAACACCGAACGCCGAACGCCGAACGCCGAACAGCTTTTTTCGGGTTGGACCCATGATCGGAGCCCTCTGCCCTGACCGGCGGGGCACCTGGAGCGAGAAGTGGGAGCGCTGGGCAGGACGCGATGTCCTGCCGATGTGGGTCGCGGACATGGATCTGCCCGCCCCGCCCACCGTGCTCGCTGCCCTGCGCGAACGCCTGGATCACGGCGTCCTCGGTTACACCCAGACTCCGCCCGACTTCGCCAGCAGCCTCGCCGGCTGGCTCTCCCGCCGGCATGGCTGGGACATCGATCCCGCGTGGGTGAAATCAGCCCCAGGCATGGTCGTGGCGATGGATCAGGCGGCGCGCATCCTCGGCGATCCCGGCAGCGACGGACTGGTGCTGACGCCGATCTACCCCCCCTTCCTGCGCGCCCCGGGACATGCCGGACGGCGCTGCGTCCAGGTGGGCCTGGCGCAGACCGCCAGCGGCTGGGAGATCGACTGGGATGCCCTGACGGCCGCCGCCGGCCCGTCGGCCGCCGTGCTGTGGCTGTGCTCGCCGCACAACCCGACCGGTCGGGTGTGGACGCGCAGCGAACTCGAACGGCTGGCCGACTTCGCCCTGGCGCGCGGCCTGCATGTGGTCAGCGATGAGGCGTGGATGGACCTGGTGCTGGACCCTGCGGCCCGGCACATCCCGATCGCCAGCCTGTCGCCGGAGATCGCCGCCCGCACCATCACCATCCTCGCCCCCAGCAAAACATTCAACATCCCAGGTCTGTCCTGCGCCGCCGTGGTGATCCCCGATCCCGCCCTGCGCAAGGCCTACGCCGCGGCCGATCTCGGCCTGGTGCCGTGGCCGAACGTCATGGGCCTGGTCGGGGCGGTCGCCGGCTGGAGCACGGGCGAGGCCTGGCTGGACGACCTGCGCAATCACCTGCGCAGCAACCGCGATGCGGCGCATGCCGCGGTCAACGCTCTGCCCGGGCTCCATTCGCAACTGCCGCAGGCCACCTATCTGACCTGGATCGATTGCCGGACGCGTGGCTGGGCCGACCCGGCAGCGACCTGCGAACAGGCCGGGCTCGGACTGTCCGACGGACGCCCTTTCGCGGCGCCAGGCTTCGTCAGGTTGAACTACGGCTGCCCGCGTCAGACCCTGGACGAGGGCTTGCGCCGGCTGGCCGCCGCGCGGTAGCCAGCTGACCGCACGCCGCCAGGGTCGCCCGACCTTTGGTCACACGCGTGCGCACCGCCAGACCACGCTGGCGAAGGGCCGCCCACATCGCGTGCATCTCCGCCGCTTCCGGCGCCCGCCAGGCGACCCCGGGGAATGGATTGAACGGGATCAGGTTGACCAGCACGGGCAGGTCCCCGATCCAGGCATGCAGGGCATCAAGTAACAGCGGCTGGTCGGTCACTCCAGGGATGACCACCACGGCCAGCATGATGCGCCGGCCACGTGGCAGCGCGATGCGCCCCAAGGCCAGCCTCAACTCGACCAGGGACTCGATCCGCGCGGCCGGCACCAGTGCGGCGCGCACCCCGGGATCGGCCGCATGCAGGCTGATCGCCAGATTGGCCGAGCCGAGACCCAGGTCTTCCCAGGCGGCGAGTCCATCCAACCGTCCGACCGTCGAGATGGTGATCCGGCTCCAGGCCAGGGACAGACCCGGATGTTCACTGAAGACAGCCGCCGCCTGGGCCACCGCGAGCGGATTGTCGAGCGGTTCGCCCATGCCCATGAACACCACATTGCGTACCGGCTGACCGAGCACGCGGTTCACCGCCACGACCTGCCCGACGATTTCGTGGGCGGCGAGATCGCGCACCAGGCCCATGCGCGCCGTACGGCAGAAGGCGCAGCCCTGCTTGCAGCCGACCTGCGAGGAGACGCAGGCTGTGCGATGCCCGCCTGCGGCCATCGGAATGGCGACGGACTCCACCTCGCGGCCGTCGGCCAGGCGCAGCAGCAGCTTGGTGGTGGTGCCGTACAACGGATCTTCGGCCGGCATCTGCAGCACCACCTCGGGGCACTGCTCGACCTCGGCCAGCGCAGCGAGCTGTCGCAGGGTGCCGGGACGCACCGTCTCGGCATCCTGCCATGCAGGTATCCTCTCGGGCGACCAGTGGCCGGTTTCCATCAACGCCCGGTAGGCGGCGCCGTGGAGCCGCCGGTCGAAACCAACCTCAGCCTGCAGCCAGGCCGAAAAATCGGCGAACCGGAGCCCGAGGAGATCGGCTCGTTTCAGGCTTGGGGCGCTTCAGCGGCGGGCGCGGCCTCGGCGGCCGGCTCGGCGGCAGCCGTCTTCTTCTGGAAGCGCGGCGGGGGGTTGCCCTTGAGCTGGAAGGCCTCGCCCTCGGGTACGACGACAGCGTTGCGTTGCGCAGCGCGCATCACGTTGCCGACATCATCCACGGTGTGCGCGGTGTTCAGGCGGTAGGCCACGCCAACCTTCTTCTCGCCGCTCAGTTCGCTGTAGCGCGCCCACACGATGTGGGCCGACTGGCCGGGCTCGAAGGGCGTGGTGATCCACACCTTCCAGTGCAGGTCGGCGTTCTTGGCCGAGAACACGCCGACGAATTCGCGGCTCTTCTCGATCTCGAACTGCATCGCGCCGGCCTTGGCCACAGCGTTCACGGCGCTGCGCGCCGCCTCGGCCGTGATCTGCCCGCGCTCTTGCTGGGAGACCGACATCTCGTAAGTGCCGATCGACAGCCGGGACAGCTGCTTGGCGGTGGTGGCGTTGATATTCGGACCGATGACGACCTTGGGTTCGCGTTCGGGGAAGTTGGCGTAGCGGGGGCGGCTCTCAGCGGGCATGGGGCCATCGTAGGACCGGAATTGCCCCGGCAACCCCTCCTGTACTGCCCAGGGGCTGCGCCCCCGCGGCCCTGCGGGCCGTCCCGGCGCAACGCTGCCGCGTTGCGACTCGGCAGGCCGCAGGCCCCACTGGGGCCTGCTCTCGCTGCGCTCGACCTGCCTCGCCCCCCGGGCTTTGTCGCAGTTCGGTTTCCTCGCTGCGCTCCGAAACCGTGGGCGCATGGGCTTCGCCCATTGTATGCGCCCACCACTGCTCGGCGCCCGCCCCATCGCCTGCGATGGGGCCACCAATAGACCATGGCCGCGTCAGACGTTCGCGAGCGACCGTCTTGCGGCCTGCTCCCCCTGTCCACACTGTGCCTCTAGAGGGCAAGCTCATGACCACGACGATCTCGCTCGCCACCGCCAATCTGATGGAGTATCTGAAGTCGATCGGCGGGTCAGATGTCCATGAGTTCGTCGATGAGAAGGGCGAGCCTGATCCGCTGGCCGCCCGCCGACTCGCCGAGTGCTTGCGCAGCCGGCACGCAGCCGATCTCAACCAGGCCATCACCGTGACCCAGAGCGCCAACCGGGTCGTCGTGACGCTGGTCGATGACCAGGCTCCGCTGCGCCCCCTCCGCCGGCGCTGACCGCCCGCTGGCGATCCGGATGGTTATTCGGTTACACTTAGGGCTATTGTCCGTTTTTTAAGTGCGTTCCCCTGGCCGGAGGCTAGACTCCTGCCATCGGAGCACGCATGCGCCTGAAGAAAGCCAATCCCGCCACCAGCGCCTGGGCACCCCTCGAGTCCGGGGTCATCCACGCCCCAGCCGGGGCGACCCGCATCGTCGCCGCCGATGGGGCCGGCAGGATCTACCTCGATGCCGCACCCCGCCGTGGACAGGTCCGCTTCCAGGCGCGCGGAGCAGGCGGGATCCATCGCATCCTCGCCATCACGGCTGCCGGTGCGACCATCGCCGAGCTCCAGTTCCGCCTGCAGCCACGCACCCAGGTCGGATGCGATGCCGGCATCTACGCCGACTACCACGCCCGGGTCGGGCACAACATGATGGAGTTCGAGGAGGGGCAGCATTTCCGGGTCGGTGGCCGCATGCACAACTTGTGCGTCGGCTGGCTGCGCGACCACACCTACACGCTCAAGGCGCTGCGCCACTTCTGGCAGGACGTCACCAGCGGCACCGAATTGTTCCTCCAGAGGCAGCAGCCGAGCGGCATGATCTGGGACGACATCCATGCCAACCGCAGCCGCTCGCCGTCGTGGTTCGGCGAGGCCCTGGGCAAGGGCTACTTCGACTACGCCGACGACAAGAAGTGGATCTTCCGGCGCATCCCGGTGGAGGCGGATGTCGAGTACATCGTCGTCGAAAGCGTCCACCACGCCTGGAAGGCGAGCGGCGACGATGCCTGGATGCAGGCCCAGTTGCCGCGCCTGGAGAAGGCGATCGCCTACTCGACGAGTCACCCGCTGCGCTGGTCGAAGAAGCACGGGCTGGTCAAGCGCGCCTACACCATGGACTCGTGGGACTTCAAGCATCCCGCCAAGCACATCGGCGGCGGCGGCGACCACCGCATCCTGAACGGTCCCGACCAGCCCTTCTTCCTCTTCCATGGCGACAATAGCGGCATCTACGCCGCCTACTGGCGCATGGCCGAGATGTACCGCTGCCTGGGCGACACCGCCTCGTCCGAGCGCCACGAGCGGCTGGCACGCGAGCTGCGCGCCCGCGCCAACACGCTGCTGTGGAAGGCGCCGATCTACGCCCACATGGTCCCCGAAAAGCCGATGCCCCGGCTCAAGGCCGAGGTCGGTGATGACGACAAGCGCATCTCGCTGTCCCTGCCCTACACGGTGAACCGCGGCCTGCCCGACCACCGCCAAGCGGTGCGCATCATCGATGAATACCGCCGGCGCGGCCGGGCCCAGCGCGCGACCTCCTTCGCCGAATGGTGGGCGATGGATCCGATGTACCTGGGTGAGCAGTGGCATGATGGGCATGCCGCACACCAGACGCCCGGTGAATACATGAACGGCTCGGTCTCGCCGCTGGTCGCCGGCGAACTGGCGCGCGCTGCCTTCGAACACGGCCGCGAGGAGTACGGCGCCGACATCCTGCGTCGCCTGTGGACGCTGTCTGAAGCCGATGACGGCCACATCCATGACTGCTACCGCCGTCTGCCGCCCGGCTTCAAGGAACCGGGCATGGACCAGAAGCAGTCCCCGCTCGATCTGCGGATGCACGCCAACGTCGGTCTGCGCCACCGCGCCACGCCTGGCGTGCCCGCCTGGACCGACGAGGGTGACAATGATTTGCGCGGCCTGCCCACGGGCCGACAGCGGCTATTCGAGGTTGATCTGGAGGTGCTGGATCCCGACAGCAATGCCGGAAAATCGGCGATCGCCCTGGGCGGACGCCAGCCGTCCCAGCTTACCATCCCGATCGCCCGTCGGCTGGGCAGCTTCTATGTCGTCCACGCCCTGGGCGGTGGCGGCGCCGGGACGATCGGTGCCTACGTCCTGATCTATGCCGACGGCAGCGAGCACCGCCATGCCCTGATCGCCGGTCGTCAGGTCGCCAACTGGTGGAATCCGCAGACCCTCCACGACCACCGCAGTCCGTACGATATCGGACGGATCTGCTGGCGCGGCCCAAACCCCAGCACCCGTGATGTCGGCGTCTATCTCTCCGGCTTCACCAACCCGCACCCGCAGCGTGTCGTCTCGGCCATCCGGCTGGAGGCAGCTAGCGGTATCCGTCTGATGGTCTGCGCGCTGACCACGGCGGATGGTGCCGCCCGCCTGCCGCGCGGCATCCGCAGCCACGGCCTGCCGTCGGTGTGGTCGCAGGCCTCGATCCACCACGCCATCGTCGAAGGACTGGGCGGGATCGAGGATACCGACCGCGCCTTCCGCAAGGCCCGCGTGTCGCCGCGCTGGTCGGCGACCGAGGCCAGCCAGGCCGAGGTCTGCGTGCATTATCCGTCAAGCGGCGGTTACTGCGCCTACCGCTGGAGCCATGACGCCAAACGGCGCCGGGTCGAGGTCGATGTCACCGGTTCCTTCTCGACCGCCGAACTGCGCATCCTCATGCCGGCCGGTACCAAGCCGGCAACGGTCCAGGTCGATGGCCAGGAACTGACGTTCCGCCTGCGTCGGGTCGAACGCTCGGCCTATGCGCTGATCCAGCTCGACCACCTGCCGCGCAGCAGCGTGGTGGTCGGCTACTGACCGGCGGCCTGCCGCGCCTGCGGCAGCAGATCACCCAGCTTGATGCCGTGCGGCCGATGGCACAGGCCGTGGCCGTGCTTCTCGGCGTAGCGCTGGTGGTACTCCTCGGCGCGCCAGAAGGTCGCGGCCTTGGCCACCTGGGTGACGATCGGCCGCTTCAGGCGGCTGGAGCCGTCGATCGCCGCGATGTAAGCGATGGCCTGTTCGCGCTGGGCGTCGTCGTGGAAGAACACGGCTGAGCGGTACTGCGTACCGACGTCAGGCCCCTGGCGGTTCGGGGTGGTCGGATCGTGATTCTCGAAGAAGGCGACCATGAGCTGGGCGAAGCTGATCCTGGCGGGATCATAGACCACCTGGCAGACCTCGGCGTGTTCGGTGTCGCCACCGCACACATCCTGGTAGGTCGGACTGGCCGTGATCCCGCCCATGTAGCCGACCTGGGCGTCGATCACGCCCGGCAGCGAACGGAACAGCGCCTCGACGCCCCAGAAGCAGCCAGCCGCGAAGGTCGCGGTGGCCTGGCGGGGAGCATCACCCGGCTGCGCGCGGGCACGGAAGTCGAGGGAGATGGCGTTGATACAGTAGCGCATCCCGGTCGGTGCCGGGCCATCGTCGAAGACATGGCCGAGATGCCCCGAGCAGCGTGCGCAGTGCACCTCAACACGACGCATGCCGTGGCTGGTGTCCTCCTCGCTGGCGACAGCCCCGGCGACCGGCTGGAAGAAGCTCGGCCAACCCGTGCCACTGTTGAAGGCAGTGGAGGATTCGAACAACCTGAGTCCGCAGCCGGAGCAGTGGTAATCGCCAGCTCCGTTGGCCTTGAAGGTCGAATAGCCGCCGCAGAAGGCCGGTTCGGTGCCCTTGCGCCGCAGTACGCGGTACTGCTCGGGGCTCAGACGTTCCTTCCACTGCGCGTCGGTGAGCTTGGCCCAATCGGGTTCACTGGCTGGCATGGCGGGTCCTGGAGTGTCGGTGACGGAAATCGGTGGCGCGACCGGCCCTTCGGCGCATCCGGCCATCAGGCAGACGAGCAGGCAGATGAGCGCAAGTCGCATGAACTGAGAATAGGTCGCTGACGCCGCGACAGAACCCCTGGTGCCCTGAGCCTCCACGCCGTCATCGGACGGCCGTCCAGGTGACGCGGCGTGCCCGGCGCAGGAACAACCAGGAGCCCAGGCGCAGGCGCCGGCCCGGGCCACCGTTCAGCAGGTCGTCGAGCCGTCGCAGACGCCCGCGGTCCGCAGGTATGCCGAGACGGTTCAGCAGCAGGCGCCAGCACGCCGCACGCACCTCGGCAGGCAAGCGCAGCAGCATGGGTGCATCGAGATCGACGCCGTCGAGCAGGCCGACGACCTGCCGCTCGGCCTGCTGTCGTCGCTGGAAGCCGCCGTGGGCGAGTTGCGCCAAGGCCGCCGCGATGCCGGGGCAGTGCCGCTCCCACTCGGGCAGGATGCGGTGCCGGAGGTGGTTGCGCCGGAAACGCACATCGCTGTTGCTCGCATCTTCACGCCAGGCCAGGCCGTGCCTGCGGCAGTGGGCGACCAGGTCCGCCCTGGTCGCGTGCAGCAGCGGTCGGATCAATCGCAGGCCTGGTGCCAGCGGCCGCTCGGTGGCGATCCCGGTCGGTCCCTCGGGGCCGCACCCGCGCAGGATCTGCAGCAGGGCGGTCTCGGCCTGGTCATCACGATGATGCGCCGTGCAGGCCGCCACGGAGCCAAGACGGACGCAGGCCTCGGCAAGCCGGGCGTAGCGCACGCGCCTCGCCGCCTCCTCGATGCCATCGCCACGCACCGCCGCCAGCACCTCGGCGGACTCGCAGACGCACGCCACACCCACAGCAGCGCAGTGCGCAGCGACCCAGGCGGCATCGAGCGACGACTCCGCCCGCAGGCGATGGTCGAGATGCCAGGCGGTGATGCGGAAACGAGGGGTCCGGCACAGCAGGTCGAGCAGGGCGATGCTGTCCACGCCACCACTCAGCGCCACGACAAGATGTGTCCCGTCGGGCAGGTCATCTGGCAGGGCCGGCTCCACCGCATCCGTCATGGCTGCAATCTACAGCAGGTATCCTTGGGCGGAACGGAAGCTCGGGGCTGGTACCAGTCAAACATGCCTTCACCATCCCGTATGCCCGCTGCAATCACCCCCCTCTCCGATAGCGCCCTTGCCGCCATCCTCGACCGCCAGGGGCACGAACCCTGCCCAGGGGTCGAACTCACCAGTGACATTGAGATCGCCGCCGCGACCCCAACCTCACCACGCATCTACGGTGCGATTTTCCGCCCCGCCGTGCGCCAGGCGTTGCCCGGCCCGGCCCTGCTCGCCTACCATGGCGGCGGCTTCGGCGCCGGTCACCCGCACGGAGTCGGCGCCATCGCCAAGACCCTCGCCCTGACCCTCGGCGTGACGACGATCGGCGTCTCCTACCGGCTCGGCACGGCCGAGAAACCAACCTGGCCGGGAGTCACCGACGACGCCGCCACGGCCTGGCGCTGGGTCCAGTCGCATGCCGCCGAACTGGGCATCGATCCTGCCCGCGTAGCGGTCAGCGGCGAATCGGCCGGCTGCCTGCTGGCGGGGCACCTCGCCGTGCGCAGCCAACTGGTCGCCCAGGCCACCAACGGGCTGCCTGCCCCGGCGGCGCTGATCTCGCAATGGGGCCCGCTCGATTTCGTCGTCCGTTGGTTCGACAACGGCGAGAATCCGGGCGCCGAGGTCAACCTCTTCGGCCCAGGCGGCCATCACGCCCATCCGCACCTCTACCACCACGCCAGCGTACTGACGCACGCGCGTGCGCAGTTGCCGCCAGGGCTCTTCATCTACGGCCGGCGCGATCCCGTGGTGCATGCGCGGCAGGGCCGGCTCGGCGATGCCGCCTGGCGTGACGCCGGCGCGCACAGCGAACTGCTGATCCTCGACAACATCGGCCACGGCGTCAGCGGCGACAACCGCGAGCAGCGCCGGACCTTCCTCGAGAAGATCGTCGCGTTCTCAGCCTGGCGCTGGGCCTAGCGGTTCAGGCGCCGAGCGCCTGCGCGAGGTCGGCCTGCAGATCGGCGGCATCTTCGATGCCGACCGAGATGCGGATCAGGTCCTCGGTGATGCCGACCCGGCGACGCACCTCTTCGGGCATCGACAGGTGGGTCATGGTCCACGGATGCTCGATCAGCGACTCCACCCCACCCAGCGATTCGGCCAGGGTGAACAGCTTGGTGGAAGTCAGCAGGCGGCGCGCCGCGTCATTGCCGCCCTTCAGCCGGAAGCTGAAGGTGCCGCCACCGCCGCTCATCTGGCGCTTGGCCAGGGCATGCTGCGGGTGGCTCTCCAGCCACGGGTGGAGCACCGCACTGACCGCCGGATGGCGCTCCAGCCAGCGCGCCAGGGCCACCGCGTTGTCGTGATGCGCACGCATGCGCAGCGGCAGCGTCTTGAGGCCGCGCATGACCAGGTAGCAGTCGTGCGGTGCCTGCGGCACGCCGAGGGCGTTCTGCAGGAAGCCGAGGCGTTCAGCCAGGGCGGGATCCTTCACCACCATGCCGCCGCCAACCACATCGCTGTGACCGTTGATGTACTTGGTGGTCGAGTGCAGCGCGATGTCGATGCCGAGATCCAGGGGGCGCTGGAAGAAGGGCGACAGGAAGGTGTTGTCGCACACCGAGATGACGCCCTTGGCGCGGCAGATCGCGGCCAGCGCCTGCAGGTCGAGCAGGTTCATCAGCGGGTTGGTCGGACTCTCCAGCCACACCATGCGGGTGTTGGGCTTGAGCGCGCGGGTCAGCGCCTGCGGATCGCGCAGGTCGGCGAACTCGACCTGGACACCCATGCGCGCCGTGACGCTGGTGATCAGGCGGTAGGTGCCGCCATAGAGATCGTCATGCACCACCAGATGGTCGCCGGCCGAGAGCAGCGCCAGGGTGCAGCTTTCCGCCGCCATGCCGGTGGCGACGGCGAAGCCGCGCACCCCGCCTTCGAGGACGGCGAGCGCATCCTCCAGCGCCTGGCGGGTCGGATTGCCGCTGCGGCTGTAGTCGAAGCGGCGGGGTTTGCCGAAGTCGGCGAAGCTATAGGTGCTGGAGAGGTACAGCGGGGGCATCACCGCGCCGTGCTCGGCGTCGGGCTGCACGCCGGCGTGGACGCACGCCGTGGCGAAGCGCCACGGCGGGCTGGAGGCTGGAGGCTGGAGGCTGGAGGCTGCTGACACGATGGCTCCGGATGAGAATGAACGGAAGCAGAACATGGCCGAAGAACCGTCCTGCCCGCATTTGCGGGCCTCCAGCTTCCAGCCTCCAGCCTCCAGCGTCGTGTGCTACGCTCCGACGCCTTCGAACAGCACAGTCGAGAGGTAGCGCTCGCCAGCATCTGGCAGGATGGTCACGATGGTCTTGCCGGCGAACTCGGGCAGCTTGGCCAAACGCACGGCGGCGAAGGCGGCTGCTCCGCAGCTGATGCCGCAGATGATGCCTTCCTCCTTGGCCAGGCGGCGGGCCATGCCGATCGCCTCGTCATCGGTCACCCGCTCGATGCGGTCGATCAGCGACAGATCGACGATGTCGGGGATGAAATTCGCGCCGATGCCCTGGATCTTGTGGCGGCCGGGAGTCAGCGCCTCGCCAGCCTTCTTCTGCCCGAGGATCGGGTTGGTGGCCGGTTCGACCGCGACGGTCAGCAACGCCGCGCCCTTGGTCTTCTTCCAGAAGCGGCTGACGCCGGTGATCGTGCCACCCGTGCCGACGCCGGCGACGAAGACATCGACCTTGCCCTGGGTGTCATCCCAGATCTCGGGGCCGGTGGTGTCGTGGTGGATCTGCGGGTTTGCGGGGTTCTTGAACTGCTGGGGCAGGAAGTAGCGGCTGGGATCACCAGCGGCGATCTCCTCGGCCTTGCGTACGGCACCAGCCATGCCCTCGGTGCCCGGGGTCAGGACCAGGCGCGCGCCGAAGGCCGCCAGCACGCGGCGGCGCTCGATCGACATGGTCTCGGGCATGGTCAGGGTGATCTGGTAGCCGCGCGCGGCGGCGACGAAGGCGAGGGCGATGCCGGTGTTGCCCGAGGTCGGCTCGACGATCTCCATGCCCGGCTTCAGGACGCCACGCTTCTCGGCATCCCAGATCATCGCCGCACCGATGCGGCACTTGACCGAATAGGCCGGGTTGCGGCCTTCGATCTTGGCCAGGACGGTGGCCTTGGCCCCCTCGGTGACGCGATTGAGGCGGACCAACGGGGTGCGACCGATGGCGAGGGAGTTGTCGTCGTAGATCATGGCGGGAATTTTCCGGTCAGCAGGGGAATGGAAGGGCTAGATGGCATAATCCGGCACGGCGCCGCCAGGCACGCTGTCACCGGCATAGGTGCGGAACTCGCTGAAGCCGACCCAGACGCGCTGGCCGGGTTCGAGGGCGAGCTGGCGCGCCCGCTGATGCGTGAGCAGGGCTTCGACCCGGCCGCCGGCCTCGCGTTCGAGTTCGACGCGCATCAGGGCACCGGCGATGCCGACGCCGCGCACCAGCGCTGCGATGCTGTGCGTCTCGTCGCGCTCGCGTTCGATACCGACATCGTGCGGACGGACGAAGGTGACGTCGCTTTCGCTGACCGCGGCCAGGCTGTCGTGCACCCGACCGTGGAAGACGTTGACCGTGCCGAGGAAGTGGTGGACGAAGGGCGTGGCCGGATTGGCATAGACCTCGTCGGGCGAGCCGGCCTGCTCGATGTGGCCCTTGTTGATCACCACCACGCGGTCGGCGACCTCCAGGGCCTCCTCCTGGTCGTGGGTCACGAACACCGTGGTCACGCCGGTCTGCTCGTGCAGTTGGCGCAGCCAGCGGCGGAGTTCGGCGCGCACCTTGGCATCGAGGGCGCCGAAGGGCTCGTCGAGCAGCAGCACCTTGGGCTCGACCGCCAGGGCGCGGGCCAGGGCGACGCGCTGGCGCTGGCCGCCGGACAACTGGTGCGGCAGGCGGTCCGCCGTCCAATCGAGCTGCACCATGCGCAGCAGGTGCATGACCTTCTCGCGGATGACGGCAGGCGGGGGCCGGGTCGCCTTGGGGCGCACGCTCAGGCCGAAGCCGACATTCTCGGCCACGGTCATGTGACGGAACAGGGCGTAGTGCTGGAATACGAAGCCGACGCCACGGTCCTTGGCCCCGACCCCGGTCTGGTCGCGCCCGGTGAACAGCACCTTGCCGTCATCAGCCGATTCAAGGCCGGCGATGATGCGCAGCAGGGTGGTCTTGCCCGAGCCCGAAGGCCCGAGTAGCGCGACCAGCTCGCCGCTGGCGATGTCCAGGGACAGGTTGTCGAGGGCGACGAAGCTGCCGAAACGCTTGGTTACACCATTGATGGTGATGCTCATGCTTCCACCCCTCCTTTAACCTTGGCCTGATTCAACGCCCGCTCCGCCCGCCATTCCACCACCGCCTTCAACACGAGGGTGACGAGGGCGGTCAGGCAGAGCACCGACGCGCAGGCAAAGGCGGCGTTGTATTGGTAGTCGTTATACAGGATCTCGACATGCAGCGGCATGGTGTTGGTCTCACCACGGATGTGGCCGGAGACAACGCTGACCGCACCGAACTCACCGATCGCGCGCGCCGAGCACAGGATCAGGCCGTACATCAGGCCCCACTTGACGTTGGGCAGGGTGATGCGCCACAGGATCTGCCAGCCGCGCGCGCCAAGCACCCGCGCCGCCTCCTCCTCCTCGCTGCCCACTGCTTCCATGACCGGCAGGAGTTCGCGCACGACGAAGGGGAAGGTGATGAACAGGGTCGCCAGGACGATGCCCGGCATGGCGAAGATCACCCGCACATCGTGCGACTGCAGCCAGGCGCCGAACCAGCCGTGTGAACCGAAGAGCAGCACGAAGAGCAGACCGACGACGACCGGTGAGACCGAGAAGGGCAGTTCGATGGCGGTGATCAGCAGGCTGCGTCCGGGGAAGCGGAACTTGGCGATCGCCCAGGCCGCCGCGATGCCGGCGACCCCGTTGATGACCAGGCTGATGGCCGCCGCGAGCAGGGTCAGCCAGATCGCATGCCGCGCATCGGGATCGGTCACCGCCGCCCAATAGACCTGCCAGCCCGCCGCCAAGCCTTCCCAGAAGACCGCGACCAGCGGCACCACCAAGACGACGGCCATCGCGGCCAGGGCGCTACCGATAAGGGTGCGACGCACCCAGGCGGGTTCACTGTGGGAGCTGTTCATGCTAGATTGCCCCCTCGGTTCGACGTTCGACGTTCGACGTTCGACGTTCGGCGTCCCGCAGGGCATTCAACCCGATCCGGTATTCCTTCTCCATCTCCCGCACGGTGAACACGCTGATCCATGTCACTGCTGAAACGCTGAACGCCGAACGCCGAACGCCGAACCAGGCTACCCAAGTTCATGCGACCGCCCGGCGCTGGGCCCAGCGCTGCAGCAAGTTGATGGCGAGCAGCATGACGAAGGAGAACAGCAGCATCAGCACGGCGATGGCGGTGGCCGCCGGCACCGCGTACTGGTCGAGCTTGCCGATGATGACCAGGGGCAGGATCTCGGTCTTCATCGGCAGGTTGCCACTGATGAACACCACCGAACCGAATTCGCCCACCCCGCGTGCGAAGGCCAGGGCGAAGCCGGTGGCGAGGGCGGGGATCAGTTCGGGCAGGATGACGCGACGGAAGGTGGACCAGCGGCTGGCTCCCAGGCTCGCTGATGCCTCCTCGATCTCATGCGGCAAAGATTCCAGGACCGGCTGCACGGTGCGCACGACGAACGGCAGGGTGACGAAGATCAGGGCGACGATGATGCCGAGCGGGGCATAGGCGACCTTGATGCCGAGCGCGGCCAGCGGTTCGCCCAGCCAGCCGGTCGGGGCGTAGATCGTGGTCAGCGCGATGCCCGCCACGGCGGTGGGCAGGGCAAACGGCAGATCGACCAGGGCATCGGCCAGCTTGCGGCCGGGAAAGCGGTAGCGCACCAGCACCCACGCGATGAGAAGGCCGAGGAACAGGTTCACCACCGCCGCCACCGCCGCGGTGAAGAAGGACAATTCCAGCGCCGCGATCACCCGCGGCTCGGTCCACACCCGCCACATATCGGCCCACCCCATGCCCATGGCCTTGGCGGCAAGGGCGGCGAGAGGCAGCAGCACGAGCAGGCCGAGCCACAGCAGGGTGATGCCCAGGGACAGGCCGAAGCCGGGTAGGACTCTCATTGCCACCAGCTTGGAGCTTGGAGCTTGGAGCTTGGAGCCCAAGCGAGTCGTGCGGATCTAGGAATGGACATGCGGCGCCCTGGTGCGGTGTGTCGGACTCAAAGCTCCAAGCTCTCAGCTCAAAGCTCCAGCCGCGTCTCAGCGCGGCTGGTAGAGCTGGTCGAACCAGCCGCCGTCATCGAAGTGGGTCTTCTGCGCGACAGACCAGCCGCCGAACTGTTCTTCGACGGTCACCAGGTCGAGCTTGGCGAAGGTCGCAGCGTGCTTGGCCAGCACCGCCTCATCACTCGGCCGGATGAAGTTCTTGGCGAAGATCTCCTGGGCCGGGGCGGTGTAGAGGAATTCCAGGTAGGCCTTGGCCTGCGCCGCGGTGCCCTTGCGCTCGACATTGCGATCGATCCACGCCACCGGGTTATCGGCCTTGACGCTGACCGACGGCACGACGCGCTGGACCTTGCCGGGAAACTCCTGTTCGATGCGGAAAACCTCGCTCTCGAAAGTCACCAGCACATCGCCCAGCCCGCGCTGCGCGAAGGTCGAGGTCGCGCCCCGGCCACCCTTGTCGAGCGCGAGGACATTCGCATAGACTTTGCGCAGGAAGTCCTTCACCGTGTCGTCGTTGGCGCCGGGCTGGCGACGGGCCCAGGCCAGGGCGGCGAGATAGGTGTACTTGCCGTTGGCGCCGGTCTTGGGGTTCACCACCACGATCTGCACGCCCGGCTTGGCAAGGTCGCCCCAGTCCACAATGGCTTTGGGATTGCCGGCGCGCACCAGCAGCAGATGGGTGCTGTAGCTGGGACTGCTGCGGTGCGGCAGCCGCGTGGCCCAGTCCGCCGCGAGCAGGCCGGACTTGGCGATCTGGTCGATGTCACTCGGCGAATTCATGGTCACGACATCGGCGGACAGGCCATTGATGACCGCCTGGGCCTGCTTGGCCGAGCCGTCATGGCTCTGCTTGACGGTGATGCCAGCGCCGGCCGGCGTCGCGGCGAAGGCGGGGTTGACGTCCTTGTACACTTCGCGCGCGACGTCGTAGCTGACGTTGAGCAGATCGGCGGCCGAGGCGACGGCGAGGATGGAGAGAAGGGAAAGGGTGCGGATGAACATGAGGGTGCTTTCAGCGTGCAGTCGTGAGCCGGTCGAAGGATGCGTCGTCGTCGATCTTATCTGGGAACCTGAAGACGAACGTCGAGGGTCGAAGCGTCAGTGAGATACCGCCCGGCATGATGGTTTCGGGGAGATCAGGAATGCCGTCCAAGGTGCAGGAGTGCGACTGCCAGGGCGCGCAGGCCGCGACGCAGCAGAAGGATGAGGTGGTTCACCGGATGGCGCTCAATGGACGGCATCTGCATAGGTCATCACCAGGTACAAAAGGGCTTCGCGCTTGGCGTCAGGATTCACGTAGGCATGCGCCACATCGGCGGTGAAGGCGATGGCGTCGCGCTCGGCCAGCTCATGCCGCACCCCGGCGATCTCGATGACCACGCGGCCCTGCACCACGACCAGCTGCTCGTGCGTGCCGCGCGCGTGCGCCTCGGCCCGCTCGACGCCGCCCGGAGCCAGGGTCAGTTCATAAAACTCGGTGGTGCGCGGCCCGCCATCGTAGGGGAACAGGGCGCGCGAGCGGAACGAGCCGTCGGCGTTGAGCAGGACCTTGGCCTCACGCCGGCGCAGCACCACGCTGCGCGGAGCGGCTTCGACCGCGATCAACTGCTGGAACGGCAGGTGCAGGCCGGCGGCGACCTTCCACAGGGTCGCGATGGTCGGCACACTCTTGCCGGTCTCGATCTGGTTGAGCATGGCGCGCGACACACCGCTCGACTCGGAGAGCTGGTCGAGGGTCAGGCCACGGTCATGGCGCAGGCGACGCAGGTTGGCCGACACGGCGGCACCGATATCGACCTGGTCCTCGTCCGTCACTGGTGGGTTTGCTGCGCTCATGGCTGGGCAGCTTGATAGCAGACGAGAAATCTGCCGCAACAGATTTTCTGCTTTAGCAGACTTTTGGTCTGCTGGCCTTCAGAGGCGTTCCGGCTTGCTGATGAACTCGGCGATGCGGTTGATCAGACGAGCGGCATCGCCGCCATCAGCGATGCGGTGATCGAAGGTCAGGGTCAGTTCGATCCGGCGCACGCGATCCCAGGTCTTGGTCGCCGGGTTCCACTCCGGCTGGTTCTGCGGCGCGCTGAGGCCGAGAATGACGCTGTGGCCGGGCAACGGGATGGGCGTCGCCCAGGTCAGGCCGAAGACGCCGTAGTTGCTGACCGACGCCACCGCCTCGCCCGCATCGGCCATCTTGCCGGCGCGCGCCTTCTCGATGACGTCTTCGACCGCCGTGGTCAGTTCCGGCAGGCCAAGTTCATCGACCTTGCGGATCACCGGGGTCAGCACGCCATCGCCCACTTCGACCGCGACTGCCAGATCGATCGTCCCCGGCGTGTGCATGCGGTTGCCGTACAGTCGCTTGGCGAAGGGACTGCCGGCCTTCAGCCCGAGGGCCAGGGCGCGCAGCGCGTAGACCGTCAGGCTGGGGCGGCCAGCGACGGTGCGGCGGTGCGCCAGCACGCTGTCCACCTGCACCGAGGTCGCGACCGTGGCGAGGGGCCTGGTCCACGAGCGGGTCATCGCCGCGGCGACCGCCTGGCGGATCGGCGGCATTGGTTCGCCATGCGCCAGATAGCGGTCGATGTCGGCGGCGGTGATCCGGCCGCCGGCCCCGGTGCCGGTGATGAACGAGAGGTCGGAGGTCTTCAGGCCGCTTTCCGCGACCTTGGCGCGCACGCGCGGCGACAGGAACGAACGCTCGCCGCTGCCGGCCATCAAGCTGGGCGGTGCGATGCGACCGCCATCGTCGCCACTGCGGCCCGAGGGACGCAACTGGTTGGGGCGCGGCGCGCGCGGCTTGGGCGGGGCACCGACGTCATGCACGTTGGCCAGGGCCGGGGTCGCAGGCGCGGCCTGGGCGGCGGGATCGCCGACATGGCCGAGCACCTCGCCGACCTTCAGCACATCGCCAGGCTTGGCGCTGATCTCGACCAGCACGCCATCGGCCGGGGCGGCCACGGTCAGCAGCGACTTCTCGGTCTGCACCTCGACCAGTTCCTGTTCGGCCTTCACCGCCTGGCCGGGCTGGACCAGCCAGGAGACCACGGTCGCCTCGGCTGCGGCTTCGCCAAGCTGGGGCATGCGGATCGCGACGCGCATATCAGTACTTCGCCAACTCGAGGGCCGCCTGCACGATCGCTTGGTCGTCGGGATGGTGCTCGGCGAAGAGTTCGGGGTGGAAGGGGATCGGAGTGTCGCGCGCCGCAAGGCGCACCGGCGGCGCGTCGAGGTAGGCGAAGCCCTTCTCGGCGACCAGAGCCGCGACCTCGGCGGTCGGGCCGCCGAAGGGGAAGCCTTCGCTGGCGATGATGATGCGGCCGGTGCGCGCCAGCGAGGCGAGGATGGTCTCCTCGTCGAGCGGCCGCACGCAGCGCAGATCGACCACCTCGGCCGAGATGTTGTGGTCGCTCTCCAGCACCGCGGCAGCAGCGGTGGCGTGATGGACCATCCCGCTGTACGCGACGATGGTCAGGTCGTCACCCTGGCGGCGCACCACCGCGCGGCCGAGACCGGGATGCTCGGCGACGCGCGGATCGAATTCGGCTTCGAGGTGGTAGTAGAGGTACTTGTGTTCGAGGAAGGCGACCGGATCACGGCAGGCTACCGCATCCTTGAGCATGAAGTAGGCGTCGGCGACGGTGGCCGGCGCGACCACCACCAGGCCGGGATGGTTGGACAGCCAGGTCTCGGGCATCTGGCAGTGGAACGGCCCGCCGCCAGGGGTGCCGCCCACCGGCAGGCGGGCGACGATCGGACAGGGGCGGCCGGTGCGGTAGAAGATCGAGCCGGCGTGGTTGACCAGCTGATTGAAGGCGACGGAGGCGAAATCGGCGAACTGGTATTCGACGATCGGGCGCATGCCGTCCATCGCGGCGCCGATCGCCAGGCCGGTCATCGCGTCCTCGGAGATCGGGCTGTTCAGCACCCGGCCGGGGAAGCGCTCGGACAGTCCCTTGGTCGCCTTGAAGGCGCCGCCGAAGGGGCCGGCGATGTCCTGGCCGTAGATGAACACCCGCTGATCGTCGGCGAGCAGCTCGGCAAGGGCGAGCCGGATGGCTTCGAGGTATTTCACGCCGACCTCACATGGACGAGATCCCGTTCGCAGCGCGCCGACCAGTCCTCGGTCGCCGCCTCCGGCTGCGGCTCGGCGCGCGCCTGCTCGACGGCGGCTTCGATCTGGCGGCGGGCCTCGTCGCGGATCGCCGCAACCGCGGCGGCATCGAGGACACCCTGCTGGATCAGCGAGCGCTCGAACATCTGCAGGCAGTCGCCGAAGCGGCTCTTCACGTCCTCGGGGACGTAGCTGGCGTCATCGTGGGTGCCATGCCCAGCCAGACGCAGCAGGTCGGCGACGACCAGCTGCGGTCCCTTGCCGGCCCGGGCGGCGGCGACCGCGGCCCCGACCGTGGCGAGGCAGGCATCCGCGTCGGTGCCATCGCAGCGGTGGCCCGCCACGCCATAGCCGATCGCGCGATCGACCAGATGCTTGCAGGCGTAGGTCCGGTCGCTGGTCGTCGAGTAGGCGAACTGGTTGTCGGCAACCAGCAGGATGAAGGGCAGGCGCTCGACCGCAGCGATGTTCATCGCCTCGTGCAGCGCACCCGTGTTCATCCCGCCATCGCCGATCGAGGCGATGCCGACCGACAGGTCGCCCGGCTTCTGCTTGCCGGTCAGCCGCCGGCTGAGCAGCACGCCGATCACCGGCGCGGCCATCGCCCCGAGGTGGCTGATCATCGGCAGCAGACCGGCTCCCCAGTCGCCGCGATGCACATTGCCGTCGCGGCCACGCATGGGGCCGGTGCGCCGGCCGAGCACCGTCCGGGCGACATCGAGGGGCGTCTCGCCGTAGCCGAAACGGCCGGCCTGATCGCGGATCAGCGGGGCGAACACATCGCCTGGGCGCAGCTGGATGCCGGCCGCGCCGCTGAGCGCCTCCTGGCCGCGACCGACGAACACGCTGCCGGCCACCTCATTCTGGGCCTTGAGTTTGGCCATGCGGTCGTCGCAAGTGCGGGCCAGCACCATGACCTTGAACAGCCGGATCCGTTCGGCGTTGTCGCTCATCCGCGCCCCCAGGTGAGATAGATCGCCCCCCAGGTCAGGCCGCCGCCGAAGGCGACGAGCAGGATCCGGGTGCCGGGCTGCAGGCGTCCTGCCGTCTGAGCATCGGCCAGCGCGAGCGGGATGGTGGCGGCGGTGGTGTTGCCGAGGCGGTCGAGATTGATCATGACCCTGTCCATCGGCACGCCGATGCGCTCGGCGGTGGGCTGGATGATGCGCAGGTTGGCCTGATGCGGCACGACCAGATCGATGTCGGCAGCACTCAGGCCGTGCGTCTTCATCAGGCTGGTGGCGACCTCAGCCATGCGCCGCACGGCATGCGTGAACACCATCTTGCCGTTCTGCTTGAGGAAGTGCTCGCCGCGCGCCAGGGCCTCGGGGGTGGCGGGGCGCGCCGAGCCCGAGCACGGGATGCATAGTTCCTCGGCCGGACCACCGTCGCTATGCATCTCGATGCCGATGACGCCCGGGCCATCAGCAGGACCGGCCTCGACCAGCACCGCACCGCAGCCGTCGCCGAACAGCACGCAGGTGTTGCGGTCGTTCCAATCGACCACCGAACTCATCACGTCGCCACCGACCACCAGGATGCGCTTGGCGCGGCCGGACTCGATCCAGGTGGTGGCGTTGGCCAGGGCGGCGACGAAGCCGTTGCAGGCGTTGATCACATCGAAGGCCCAGGCCCGCGTCGCACCGATGCGATGCTGCAGCAGGTTGGCGGTGGCCGGCATGACCATGTCGGCGGTGATGCTGGCCACGATGATGCCGTCGAGCGTGTCGGCCCCCACCCCGGCCTGTTCGAGGCAGCGGCGCGCGGCGGGTTCGGCAAGGTGCATCAAGCCCTGGCCGGGCTCGACGATGCGGCGCTCACGGATGCCGGTGCGGCTGACGATCCACTCGTCGGACGAGTTGATACGGCTGGCCAGCTCGGCATTGGTGAGCCGACGCTCGGGTAGAGCGGAACCGATGGCGACGACCTGGGCGCGGGCTGCGTTCATGCTGGTATGCGGGGCGGCATGCTAAGGACCGCCACCCTGCCGCAACCGCGGCCCGCAAGTCCATGCCCGGATTGGAGGTGCGCGTGCATCACGGCGCCGGTCCAGGGCTCTCGCTGGGGATGAATCATGCCACGCGGGTCAGTACTGACCAATCCAGCTCAAGCGTGCCCACTGCGCAATCCGGGCGTCCGGCCGGTATGCCGACGATACCAGCGCACGAAATGGCTGTCATCACGGAAGCCGCAACGCCGGGCGACCATCTTGACCGGCAGGTAGGGATCGGCGAGCAGAGTGGCGGCGCGCTCGACGGTACGCTGGTCGAGCCAGTCTCCAGGACTGCAGCCGAGGTGGGACTGGAACAGACGGTCGGTCTGCCTGCGGGACAGGCCGGTCGCGGCGGACAAGGCCGGCCAGGGCGCCGGGGCGATGCGTCCGTGCCCACGCAAGACGGCCAGGGCCGCCTCGACCCGGGCATCGCGGGCCTCGCTGGCCGGCAGGCTCCAGCCGGAGGCCAGGCAGCACTCCCACCAGGCGGCCACGGCGGCGGCGAAAAGGGCCGCCCGGCGCATCGGGGAATCGCCGTCCGTCGTCGCGGACAACGCTGCCATGTCACGGGCCAGGGGCCCCTCGCCCGGCAGGCGGCGCGGCGGGCAGGAGGCGAAAGGGCGGCGGCCATCCTCGCGCCCCACCACCAGACGTAGTGACAGGAGATGCGCGCCGGGCGTGAAGCGCTGGGTCCGGCGCAATCCCGCCGGGACGAGGACGAGATCCCCGGCGTTCGCGACCAGGCGTCCGCCGGCATGGATGAGCTGCACCGAGCCCTGCCGCATGACCCAGACGCACCAGCAGGCGTCGAGATGATCGACGGCATTGCCGCCTGCGGGGACAACCGCGTCGTAACAGCGTTCCAGCGTAGCCTGGACAACGGTTCCCGCCAAGCCTACTCGGATCGATTCCTGGGCCATGATGTCCATTTCATACCATGATTGTCTCAGCCGGTCCACCAGCACCTGCCGCACCCCGCCGGCCGGTTGCCAGACTGCCGTCATGACCAATCGCATCGCCATCGCCGCCTCTGTCGACCTGCTGGTGCTCGGAGGCTCGGCCGGCGCTGTCGCCTGCGCCTTGGCCGCGCGCCGCGCCGGCCTGTCGGTGCTGCTCGCCGCGCCGCTCACCGGGCTGGGCGATGACATCGCCGGCCACCTCCGGCTGCGTGCCGAGGAGGCGATCGACGACCCCCTCGCCGCGGCGCTCTTCCCCGATGGCCGCTGCCCGTCCCCGATGCACGCCAAGCGCATCTGCGAGCAGGCGGTGATCGCGGCCGGCATTGACCTGCTGCTCTCGGTCGTGCCCTGCGGCGTGGTCCGCGCCGCCGATGGCGCGATCGCCGGAGCGGTGCTGGCGCATCGCGGAGGGCGCAGCGCGGTCGCGGCCCGGACCGTCGTCGATGCCGGACGCCTCGCCCCTTTCGCGCGCCAGGCCGGCCAGTTCTTCGAGGCCTGGAACGGCGGCGTGATCGAGGTCGAGACCCGCCTGCTGGGTGTCAGCGCCGCCGAGGTCGGCGGAGAGGATCTCGGCGAGATCCTGCTGCCTGCGGCGCAGACGCCGACGCACTATCCCCAGGCCCCGATCATCCCGCCAAGCGCAATGCCGTGGTGCCGGCGTTCGCTGCGCCTCGAACTGCCCGATCTCGGCCTCGACACTCTGCTCGGTCTGGAGACCCGCCTGCAACTGGCGGCCTTCCATCCCGCCGCCCGTGGCATGTCCGATTGGGGATTCTATGTCCCGCCGGTGGGCCTGCGGGGCCTCGCCCGATGCGACACCTGGCACGGGGCCGGTGGCCTCGATCTGCGTTGCCTCGCCAGCACCGATCCGCGTCTGTGGCTGCTGGGCGGAGCCGCCTCGGTGGGCCGCACCGTCGCCGCCCGGATGCTCGATCCGGCGGCATTGATCACCTTGGGCACGCGGCTCGGCCACCACCTCGCCAGCCACCTGCCGGACGCCACCTCGGCGGCCCAGGCCGTGCTTCCGGGCGCCGCGATCGGAGCGACCCTGCGCGGGGCGCGGGACGGATTCAGCCCGGTTGGAGCGACACGCCCCAGCATCACCTGCGATGACGGGCAGGCACCCGAACTGGCGGCGGTCGATGTGCTCATCGCCGGTGGCGGAACCGGTGGAGCCCCGGCTGGCATCGCCGCTGCGCGCGAAGGCGCGCGCACGCTGGTCCTCGAACGTCTGCACCGCCTGGGCGGGGTCGGCACCCTCGGCCGCATCGGCCATTACTGGTTCGGCAACCGCACCGGCTTCACTGCCGAACTCGATCAGCGCGTGTTCGCCGGCTACGGCGAACCGCGCTTTCCCGCCCAGCAGGGCGCCTGGTGGGCGCTGGAACACAAGCAGGACGCCTGGCTGCGCCTGCTGCATGAGGCCGGTGGCCGCTGCTGGTACGGCGCCCAGGTCTGCGCCGCCGCAGTCCGCGGTGGCCGCCATGTCGGCGCGTTGGTCGCCACCCTGCATGGGGCGGGCCTGGTGCGTTCGGCTGCGGCGGTGGATGCAACCGGTTCGGCCGACCTCGCCGCCGCCGCCGGGGCCCCCTGCCGGGTCACCGCCGCCGAGCACATCGCGGTGCAGGGCACCGGCCTGCCGCCGGTCGATCCGCGCGCCGACTATCAGAACAGCGACCACGACTTCTGTGATGACAACGATGCCCGCGACGCGACCCGCATCATGGTACGTTCACGCGCCAAGTTCGCCGACGCCTGGGACGCCGCCCCGCACATCGACACCCGCGAGCGCCGGCAGATCCGCGGCCAGTACGAGCTGACCCCGCTCGACATCTGCTGCGACCGCACCTTCCCAGACGCTGTCGTGCGCGCGATGTCCAACTTCGACAGCCACGGCTTCACCGTGCACCCGGTCTTCCTGGTCCACCCGATGGACAAGAAGCCGCTGTCGGCCTGGATTCCCTACCGCGCCCTGCTTCCCCAGGGTATCGACGGCATCCTCGTCACCGGCCTGGGCATGAGCGCGCACCGCGATGCCCTGCCGGTGGTGCGCATGCAACCGGACGTACAGAACGCCGGCTTCAGCGCCGGCGTGGCGGCGGCGATGGCCGCGCGACTGGGCGTCGGCACGGCGCAGATCGAGGTGACGGAACTGCAGCGGCGGCTGGCGGCACTCGGCCACCTCGCGCCCGAGGCGCTCGCCATGGCTGATTCCTTTCCACTCGCGTCTGCGGCGGTCTCGGAATTGATCGGGCAGCGGCTCGGCGAACTGGTCGGCTGCGCCGCGGCCTTCTCCGCCGGTGCTGCGGCCTGGCCGGCCCTGCGCCAAGCCCTGGCCGATCCGACACGCAGCGAACGGGCGGCGTTGATCCTCGGCCTGCAGGGCGACGCCTCGGCCGCAGCGACGCTGCGCGGACTGCTCGCCAATCGCACCTGGGATGCCGGCTGGCGCTTCACCGGCATGGGCCAGTTCGGCCGCAGCATGAGCGCGGTCGATGTCCGGCTGGTCGCGCTGGCGCATTGCGGTGAGGCCGCCGATCTCGACATCCTCGCCGCCTTCGCCGCAGGTCTGGGTGATGATGCCCCGCTGAGCCATGTCCGGGCGATCGCCTGGGCCTGCACCGTCATCGCCAGGCGGATCCCGGACTCGCCTGGCCTGGCACGCACCATCCTCAGCCGGCTCCTGCTGCGACCAGGCATGACCGGACACGCGCAGACCGACCTCGCGGCCACGATCGCGAGCGCCGACGGCAACGCCATCAACACCCAGGAGCGCGAACTCGCCCTCCGCGAACTGCACCTCGCCGCCGCGTGCTGGCGCTGTGGCGGTGGCTCTGCCGGACCACTGTTGGAAGCCTACCGCAACGGTCTGCTTGGGCACTACGCCCGCCATGCGGCGGCGGTGCTGGCGGAGTCCCCCTACGCCTGACGGCGGGCCTGATCGCGCACGATCGAGGAGGTCAGCAGGTCGGTCAGCGGCGGCAGCAGATCGCGGGCCAAGCCACGGATCGAACAACTCACGACAGGCGACAACGGCGTCGCCTCGGGGTTGATCTCGACCACGGGGTAGCCGTGTTCCTGGATATCAATCGGGATCCCTGCCGCTGGCTGTACCAGGCATGAGGAGCCGATGACCAGGCAGCCGTCGGGGGCAAAGTCATGCAAATGGTCGAGGGCGGAGCGCGGCAACGCCTCGCCGAACCACACCGAGCCGGGCCGCACCGCCGCGCCGCAGCACGGGCAGGGCATCAGGCTGAGCGCATTATCGACATGATCGTCATCCGACCAGGGACACGCGGTGCAGCGCGTGGTGAACAGGCTGCCGTGGATGTGCACCACATCGCGCACCCCGGCGCGCTCTAGCAGGTCGTCCTCGTTGGTCGTGGCGATCTGCACGCGGGCGGCTGGAAAGTGTTGCTGCAGCAGGGCGACGGCACGTTGGCCGGCATGCGGTTCGCAGCCGGCGATGTGCAGACGGCGTTCGCGGTACCAGTCCCACACCGTCTCGGGATCGCGGGCGAAGCCATCGGCGCTGGCCAGGTCCTCGGCGCGGTATTCATTCCACACCCCGCCTTCGCCACGGAAGGTCGGCACGCCGGCATCGGCGGACAGACCTGCCCCGGCGAGCAGCAGCAGGCGCCGGCACGGAGCGAGCAGGGCCGCCGCCTTGGCGATGGCGACACGGGTGCCGGAGTCGGACATCTCAGCGCTCGACCGGCTGGTCAGCAGGACCGCTCTCAAGCTGGGGGATCAGCAGACCATCGCTCGGGAAGGCTGGAATGCGCGCCCGGATCGCATCGCCGAGTCGAGACTTGAGCTGGGCGTGGTCGGGATCGAGGAACACCTCCGGCCCGGCCGCGCGCAACGCGCCCAGCACCGCATCCTGGATGATCGGCGCCTGCGCCTCCATCTGTTGGGCGGCAGCGGCATCGGCGAAGGCCAGCGCCAGACCCAGGGTCAGCTGCCGGCGTCCCTGCCCTTCGAGCGCCCGCGTGACGGTGCATGGCGGCAGGCGGACGAGGACAGGGCCTTGGGCGGGTGCGACGGTGCCGACGGCAGCGGCCCGCGGGTTGGGTTCGGCCTGGAAGGCGAGCAGATCAACCGCGATGGCGTCGCGGGCGGCCGGCGACACCCGGGCGGGCAATTGAGCGAGGGCCGCGACCAGGGCCTCGCGGGCGACCAGGGCCTCGATCAGGACGCGGCGCATCTGATCCTCGTCGGCGCTGGACACCGGGACGGAGCGTCCGTCGGCGACCAGAGTGCGGCTGCGTACATGCCGCATCGCCACCAGGAGGAAGGCATCAAGATCCCGTTGGCGGTACAAACCGCCCCCCTCGGCGACGATGGCCTGGGCAGGATCGGTGGGCGGGGCGTCCGCGGCGGCGCAGCAGGCGCAGAGCAGCAGCAGGACGAGGGGCGGCATGGTACGCACGCTAACCCGGCCCTGCCCCATATCCACGCCCCATGCGAGGTGCCTATGGATGCGCCATGGCACTCGCGTTCCGAGGCATAGGCTGCAGCTCATGGACCAGTCTTCCCTGAGAACGCCACTTCCCACCGTCGATCCGTCGCTGCCGCTGCGGGCACGCAAGCGCACCAAGATCCTGGCCACCCTCGGCCCGGCCTGTGACGATCCGACGACCGTGCGCGCCATGCTCGAAGCCGGGGTCAACGCCGTGCGTCTGAACATGAGCCACGGCTCACGGGACGACCAGTTGCGCCGCCTCAAGACGGTACGCTCGCTGTCCAAAGAGATGGACCGCCCGGTCGCCGTACTCGCCGACCTGCAAGGGCCGAAGATCCGCACCGGCCGGATGAAGAACAACGAACCGGTCGAACTCATCCCCGGCAAGACCCTGATCATCACCACCGACGTCTGCCTCGAAGGCACCGCCGAGCGCGTCGGCACCACCTACACCGGCCTGAGCAAGGACCTGAAGCCGGGCGACACCGTGCTGATCGACGATGGCAAGATGCGCCTGCGCACCGAGGCGATCGACGGGCATGAGATCACCCTGCGCATCGAGGTCGGCGGCCTGCTCAAGAACAGCAAGGGCATCAATCTGCCGGGCGCCAATGTCAGCGCCCCCGCGTTGTCCGACAAGGACCGCGAGGACCTGACCTGGGCGATCGAGAACGGCGTCGATTTCATCGCGCTGTCCTTCGTGCGCACCGCCCGCGATGTCCGCCACGTGAAGAGCCGTATCGCCGAAGCCGGCCGCAATGTGCCGGTGATCGCCAAGATCGAACGCCCTGATGCGGTGTCGAACATCGACGGCATCCTCGCCGAGTCCGACGGCATCATGGTCGCGCGCGGCGACCTCGGCATCGAGATCTCGATCGAACGCCTGCCGATCGTGCAGAAGGAACTGATCCTGCGCGCCAACCGCCTGGGCAAGCTGGTCATCACCGCGACCCAGATGCTGGAGTCGATGATCGACGGCGAGATGCCCAGTCGTGCCGAGGCCACCGACATCGCCAACGCGGTGTTCGACGGCACCGGCGTGGTCATGCTGTCCGGCGAGACGGCGACCGGCAAGCATCCGGTGCAGGCGGTCGCAGCGATGAGTTCGATCCTGCTCGAAGCCGAGAAGAGCCGCTACCTGCCTACCTTCGAACCCGATCCCGAAGCGCAGACCTTCTCGCGTGAGATCATGAGCCTGTCGGGCGCGGCCCATCGCATCAGCGTCGAGACCGCCGGCGAAGCCATCCTGATCAGCAGCAACTCACCCGAACCCGCCCTGCTGCTGTCCAAGCGGCGCGGCCGGGTGCCGATGGTGTGCATCTGCACCGACGAACGGCTATGGCATGCCTTCTGCCTCTATTGGGGCATCGCCGCCGTGCTGGTCGAACCGGCCACCGATCTGCAGGCCCTGCTGGAAAGCGGCATCGACTCGGCGATCGCACATGGCTTCATCCGCGACGGCCAGCAGGCGGTGGTACTGACGCACTTTGACGACCGGCAAGTCGCCGGCATCAAGCTCCAGAAGATCTGAACGAGTAAGGGGTTAGGCCGGTAACTGCAGGCCTGTAATCAGTCCTTGCCAGGATCTTCTCACACCCTACGGTTCCCGCCCCGCGCCGGGAAGCGTACGGATGTTCCGTCCGCCCCTAGGTGTCGGAAACCAGGCCTACCCGGCCGCAACCCCCTGTCGGACCTGCGCTTACGCGGGTGGCGATAGGCTACGGGACAAATCCATGACCAAGCGTTTCGAATCGATCATCGCGGTCGATGACATCCTTCTCGCCCAAGAACTCGAGGCGATCCTCGGCAAGGACGCCGAGAAGGCCCTCCTTGCCGCCCTCGACAACGACAAGAACCAGTACGACCCGCGCTCCATCGTGACCGGCTTCATCGTCGCCGTCAGCGACGACAACGCCACGGTCGACATCGGCTACAAGAGCGAAGGCGTCGTGCCGATCGAAGAGTTCGCCGAAGGCGAAGCCACGATCGGCGCCAAGGTCCAGGTCATGATCACCGAGGTGAAGCCCTCCGGTGAGCTCGCCCTGTCCAAGCGTCAGGCCGACCTGCAGATCGGCTGGAACCAGGTCCTCGGCTCCAACAAGGAAGGCGACCGCGTCAAGGGACGCGTCGTGCGCAAGATCAAGGGCGGCCTGCTCGTCGACATCGGCGTGCCGGTCTTCCTCCCCGCCTCGCAGGTCGATCTGCGCCGCGCGCCGGACGTCGGCGAGTACATCGGCCAGGAGATCGAGGCCGAGATCATCAAGATCGACGCCGAGCGGAAGAACATCGTCG
>JFJP01037116.1_pt1 | contig 44832 bp, 37 predicted proteins | sample 431651 | NCBI WGS metagenome assembly JFJP01 (sample SAMN02602958, study PRJNA72255) | Microbial mat metagenome, whole genome shotgun sequencing project. | biome: fresh water; feature: sink hole; material: water; isolation source: purple microbial (photo- and chemosynthetic) mats found in...
AGCATAATTATATTGTCATGAGGAACGATCTTCATGATTTTATGGAGCTTCACGCGATTGAAAAGGCAGTGATTATAGGCCATTCCATGGGGGGTAAAACAGCTATGTTCTTCGCCGTTGCATGGCCGGAAAAGGTGCAGTTGCTGGTTGTTGTTGACATTTCCCCAGGATCCTACAAATCCCTTACCCGTTCAACTCCCCAAAGTGCCGACCATATGAATATCATTACTGCTATGCTGGGAGTGGATTTCTCCCAGGTAAACGACAGGGAGGATGTAAACAGGATGCTCTCCGAGTCAATTCCCTCAGAACGCGTGCGCCAGTTCCTTCTGAAAAATATTCGACGCAACGCTGAGGGCGGGTACGAGTGGAGGCTCAATATTCAGGCCCTTCACGATCAGTTGCCGATGATAATGGACGGACTCGATCCCAAACCATACATGAATGGTAACGGTGTAACCGGTTTCCCTGTGCTTTTTGTAAGGGCAGGACAATCGGGGTATATCAGCGTGGACGATATTTCAACCATAAAAACAATATTCCCGATGTCGGAGTTGGTGACTATTCCTTCTGCCGACCATTGGATCCATGTTCAACAACCCGAGTTGCTGATTAAAACCATTGAGTATTTTATCTTTGGCGATTAAATTCGTTGCCAACAGGACCTCAGGGAACTCCTTGAGCTTATGACAGCTTCGACCCGATCAGGTGGATGAACTCTTCCCGGGTTTTTACATTATTCAGGAAGGCCCCTGTAAATGCAGAGGTAGTGGTTACCGAATTCTGCTTCTGAATGCCCCTCATAATCATGCACAAATGCTTGGCTTCTATAACTACTGCTACACCCAATGGGTTCAATGTGTCTTGAAGACAGTTAAGAATTTCAACAGTTAATCTTTCCTGAACTTGCAGCCTGCGGGAATAGGCCTCCGCTACCCGGGCTATCTTGCTTAAGCCGGTGATGTAGCCGTTAGGAATATATGCAATGTGAGCTTTCCCGAAGAAGGGGAGGAGATGGTGCTCGCACAAGGAGAAAATCTCTATATCTTTCACTATAACCATCTGCTGGTATTCCTCTTTGAACATTGCCGACTTGAGAATCTCTGCCGGATCAACGCCATAACCATGGGTGAGGAACTGCATAGCCTTGGCAACTCTTTCCGGGGTTTTCACCAAACCCTCGCGCTCATGGTCGTCTACCAATCCCTCTAAAATATTCTTGTAGTTGTTTTGTAACAGCAATGTCAGATCATCATTGTAACTCTCGATTTTCTCATACCCGTTTTCACCCTCAATCAAGCTTCTGTCTTTTTTCATGTATGTAATTTTAAAATTGCCGAAGAACAAGCCAAAACACTATTTTAATGTCATTTTGCCTTGATCAGCGACATCGTTTTATCCATAATATTCAACAAAATTATTCTCCGTTTCCTGTATCTTCACACAATGAAGATCGACGTCAATCTGCCTTAGAAAAGGTTCCAGCTCTTCCCAGATGGCTATTGCCAGGTTTTCGGTAGACACCATCTTTCCCTTCATGAAATCGACTTCAACATTTATGTTTTTATGGTCGAGTTTGCTTATTATATGTTCCTTTACAAGAGAACCCAATAGTTTAAGGTCAACCAGATAACCGAGCTCCTGCTTGATCTCGCCTTTCACGGTAATCCACAATTCGTAATTGTGCCCGTGCCAGTTGGGATTGGAACATCCGCCATAAAAGGATGCGTTTTTCTCCTCCGACCATTCCGGATTGAAAAGCCGGTGGGCTGCACTGAATCTTTCTCGTCGCGTAATAAAGATCATGGTTATTAAATATTTTACAAATTAAGTGTTTTTAATGTTATTTTTGATCGATTTTGTTTAAAGTTATTGTGTCAAGGTTTGTATTGATTCATTTTTTCAAGGGATATTAACTTTAATTTTCAAGTTTTCCGATAATATGAAAATCCTGCTGGTAAGTGCCACATACAAAGAAATCGAAGAGGTTGCTGGAACACTGGAAAACTCAAAAAGTTTAGGGGAAGGGTTTTACAGGGGATTTGCAGGAATGAACCTTGTTGATATCCTTATAACCGGAGTAGGGGCAATGGCAACGGCAGAAAGCCTGAACCGAAGGTTGATGTCATCTTCCTGGGATCTGGTTCTGAATGTCGGGATTTGCGGAAGTTTCAGTCGGGAGTTCAAACCCGGAACCGTGGTTAGCATTGCGTCGGAGACGTGGGGCGATCTGGGGGCCGAAGACCACGACCGCTTTCTGGATCTTTTCGATTTGGGAATGCTCAATCGGGGTGAAGAGCCATACACAGGAACAGAGCTGATAAATCCCGGGGGTGCCTTTTCCACTTTTTTTTCGCGTTTTCCTCAGGTAAGAGGTCTTACGGTTAATAAAGCTCACGGAAACCGCGAAAGCATAGATCAGTGCATTAAGAAGTATAAACCCGATGTTGAAAGCATGGAAGGGATAGCGGTTTTCAGCAGCTGTATTTCCCTGGGAGTAAATTTTCAAAGCTTGAGAAGTATATCTAATTTTGTTGAGCCTCGTAACCGATCGGCCTGGGATACCGCCACAGCGATCCGGAACTTGTCGGCAGAAATAAATAAAATAATCTGTGTCATCAGAAAATAAAATACAACTCGCTTTCTCTACCTGCCCCAACGATACCTTTATGTTCGGTACGCTTTTGAGGGGAGAGGCTGGCTTTAACCCATCCACTCTCGATCTGGTAATGTGTGACATTGAAGAACTGAACTCCAATGCAGGAAAACACCTTCCTGATATCAGCAAGATTAGCTTTGCATCCTTTCCCTTTATTGCTGACCAATACGAAATGCTTAATTCCGGAAGTGCTGTAGGATATAAGAACGGGCCTCTGCTGGTAAGCAGGCACAAGATTTATCCCGATGAGGTTAAAGACCTTCATATCGCCATCCCCGGGAAACTCACAACTGCTAACCTATTGTTGGAAATCCTGTTTCCTGGTGTAAAACAGAAAACATCCTTTCTCTTCTCCGATATAGAGGATGTGGTAATGGACAAGGCTTGCGATGCGGGTCTGATTATACATGAAAACCGGTTTACGTATCAGAAGAAGGGCTTATTGAAAATTGCCGACTTGGGCGAAATGTGGGAGAAGGAATATGATTTGCCTGTTCCTTTGGGGGGAATTGTGGTGAAGAGAGATCTTCCCAATGAACAAAAGAAAAGCTTCGAGATTTCACTGGCTAACAGTATCCGGATGGCTTTTGCAGATCCGAAGCCTATCTGGACGTTTATTAAATCCAACGCAAAAGAAATGGACGATGACGTAATCCAAGCACATATTGATCTTTATGTAAACGATTTTTCGATAGATTTGGGCGACAAGGGAAAACAGGCAATTCGAATCCTTTTTCAAAAGGCTGCGGAAAGAGGACTGCTGCCTGCAATTCCTGAAGACATTTTTTTCTCCTCACAATCCTGATTTTTTTGGACTTGTTATGCTGAGGGGGCTTTAATTAATAGGTAAACAATGATAATCATAACCGGAGCTGCAGGGTTCATAGGAAGTAACCTGGTTCAAAAACTCAATGAAGAAGGCTTTACCGACCTGGTATTGGTGGATGATTTTTCCCGTAAAGAAAAGGAAGCCAATTATCTGGGAAAGAAATACACGGCACTTGTAAACAGGGATGAATTTATTCCCTGGTTGCGGGAGAATCAGCGATTTGCCGAGTTTGTGTTTCATTTGGGCGCACGAACCGACACCACCGAATTCAATAAAAGCGTTTTCGATAAACTTAACCTTAACTATTCGAAGTCGGTCTGGAACACCTGCACCGAATTCGGGATCCCACTTGTATACGCATCCTCCGCTGCAACCTATGGCGCCGGCGAACACGGTTATAGCGACTCCCACGATATCATTCCCGCCCTGAAGCCATTGAATCCTTATGGTGAATCGAAAAACGATTTTGATATCTGGGTGCTGGAACAACAAAAAACTCCTTCGTTCTGGGCGGGACTTAAGTTTTTCAATGTCTATGGTCCCGGCGAAAACCACAAAGGGCGAATGGCTTCCGTGGTGTATCATGCGTTCAGGCAAATCAGCGAAACCGGAAAGATGAAGATGTTCCGCTCCCATAACCCGGACTATAGGGATGGAGAGCAGTTGCGCGATTTTATCTATGTGAAGGATGTGGTTGAAATCATGTACTTTTTCCTTCACAACCGCAAAAAACCAGGCGTTTACAACACAGGCACAGGTAAGGCGGAAACCTTCCTGGAACTGGTGACTCAGACTTTTAAGGCTATGGGAATCCCTCCGGCCATTGAGTTTGTCGACACCCCGGCTGATATTCGCGACAAATACCAGTATTTTACCCAGGCCGAAATGTCCAAACTCAGGGATGCCGGCTATACCAGCCCTATCCGCAGCTTATCGGAAGGTGTGCCCGATTATGTAAAGAATTATTTGAGTCTTGTTTTTCAGATAAAAAAATCTTAATATTGTTTACAAATTAAAAAATCCATAATGGATAAGTCTAGTCTCTACATCCAGAAACTAATCGCTTTTTTTCTGGTTTTCCTTGCAGGAGCATACCTTTCTAAATTCATCAGCACTTATTATCTGATTCCCGGATTGTTTTTCACCCTTGCTTTTCTTGTTTCACGAATCACAGGTGAAAAACCCGGTTTTTTGTTCGGGCTTGAGAAATCAGATGATTTCCTCAACAAAAAGGCTGGGTTTTGGCTGCTCTTCAAGTGGATTCTTATCCTTTTTGGTTTTGTTTACGACATCGTCGCTTGGACCATCTTTGGGGTTTACATTCTCTTTACAGTGGTTCTCGATTTTATCCTGCTCATAAAGACTGTGCTTTTTTGGCTTATACACGCAGTATTGTGGTTTCTCAAGCAATTTGTTCCGCCACTGGTTTTTGTCTATAAAATGCTTATTTATTACCTGTTCCGCTGGACCTGGTGGATCTATAAAATTAGTTTCAACAATATTAGAAAGAGCATACATGCTAATTCTTACTTCATCTCTCTCTGGGGAGCAGTTTTAATGCTCTTTGTGGTTTTGCTTTTCTATGGGGCGGGAATGCTCATTGGAATCCCCGAAATTGCAATTGTTGGAGCAGTTTTTTCTATTCTGCCTCTGGTGTGGAGCTATGGTGAAATATCCTCCCTTCGTTTGCGAAACGCCGATTTGGAAACCTATCCCCAGGCAAAGGTATACTTTAGAAGCGGTTTCGACGCTGTTCGGGCTATACTGAATTATTTTATTGTGTTTCTTGTTCTCGCACTTGTTGAGGTTGCGTTTAATCTTCTCGGCTGGATTCCCCAGGTTGGGTTCAGTTTCATGGGATTGGCACTGAATATCAATACTTTGGCTTCGTTGATTTTGCTATTTGTTTTTGTGATTTTGCTCTTTGCCAAGTTAATCATGCCTCCCCACGTTGTTTACAATAACAATTTCAGGCCTGATTTCGACGGAAGCATCAACTTTCTGGGAGTTATAGGTCGACGCTTTCTCCGGTATGTCGTTTCCTTTGTGCCTACTGGGATATTTGGCGCTGTGGTTATAGCCATCCCTGCTGTAATTGTTTTTCTGGCAGTTGTTATTAGCCTGAATGTAAAGAACTCTATCATCGATTCCCGTGTGGATATTCTAAACCACCGCATTAGTGTAATGGAGGGATTGGAGAAATACCAAACCAGAAAGGACCTTGAACGATTATACTTTTATAAAGCTTATCCAAATAACATAAACTCCGGATTTGCCGGCTTGAAATCGCTAAGTAACGATGTTAAGAATTTAAAGGAGAACATAATGCAGGGAGAAGATGAGGTCGGTAATCTCACTGTTGAGTTTTCCTCCGGAATTGATACCATGAACAGCCGAATAGAGGCCATTTCCTCTAAACCTTTGGTCGATAGTATTTCCCGCTCCGAATTGGTCGGCCTTGAGCAGGTTAAGAAACTCCGCCTTGAAACCTTCAGCAAATGGAAAGAAGACGCAGATCTCACTATTGCTAAGATGAAAATCGATCTGGCCGATAAAAAGGGTCTTATGCTCCAGCTTCCTCTTGTCTTCCTCCTTACCGTAATATGGGTTTCTTTTTTCGGGGGATTGGTCCTGGCTTTTCTGATTTCCTACCTGGGAAATGTTTATTTTGAACTCTACAATTTCAAAGAAGATAACAAAGCTGTTTATTTTCTGCAGGTAGCTTCGGAATTGAATGACCGCGATAGAAACCAACCCCTCTTGGGTTTCACTCTGATTGCTTTGTTGGCATTGGCTGCTGCTTATTTTTTCAAGGTTTCCGGAGCGCTTCAAACCTGGATGTTTTGAGGATGAGGATAAGGTAAAGGTTGAGGCTTGGAAAAATGCACAACATCACGACATCACCCCGTCACCCCGTTACCCCGTTACCTCGTCACCCCGTCACCCCGTCACCCCGTTACCTCGTCACCCCGTCACCCCGTCACCCCGTCACCTCCTCCCCCCGTCACCTCGTCCCCCAATAAAGAAATCCGATTTTCGAGTACTTTTCTTATCTTTGCACGAAATTCATTCAATAATCAAATGGCTCTTCTTGTTTTTTATTTGCTCCTTGCACTGTTTGTCTCATTTCTATGCTCGGTTATGGAGGCCGTTTTGCTTTCCACCCCAATGTCGTTTATAAATGTTAAGGAGGCTGAAGGTCACAAATCTGCTGTGCTTTTGAAAAAGATCAAGGGAAACCTTGACAAGCCCCTATCTGCAATCCTTTCCCTTAATACCATAGCTCATACTATTGGCGCTGCCGGTGTTGGGGCGCAGGCTGTTAAGGTTTTCGGGGATGCCTACATCGGGTTGGTCTCGGCCGTGCTTACCATACTTATACTAGTGTTATCTGAGATAATTCCAAAAACAATCGGTACCACCTACTATCGGGACCTGGCATTGGTGGCTGGCAGAATTATTAATGTAATGATTATTATTGCATATCCCCTTGTTATTGTTTCTGAGTTTATCACCCGGTCTTTTTCCAAATCGGAAAACGATCAGACCGTAAGTCGTGAGGAAGTTTCTGCTATGGCAAACATCGGTACCAAAGAAGGGGTTTTTGAGGAAAAAGAAAACAAGATCATTCAAAACCTCATCCGGCTGAGGAATGTTAACATCGACAGTATAATGACTCCCAGAGTTGTGGTTACTCTTGCAGAGGAAAACATGAGCCTTGAGGAATTCCTCAAAAACAAGTCGTTCATGCACTACTCCAGGATTCCCGTTTATTCTGAAAACCGCGATAACATAACCGGGTATATTTTCAGGCAACTGGTATTCGAGAAACTAGCTGAGAACGAAACAGACATTTTACTGAAGGACATCCGCAGAGATATCGTTGTGGTGCATTCGCACCAGCCGGTATTGAGCGTATGGGAGCAACTTCTCGATCGTAAGGAACATATTGCACTTGTGGTCGACGAATATGGAGGAATGGATGGAATTGTTACCATGGAGGATATCATCGAATCCCTTTTGGGCCTTGAGATTGTTGATGAAAAAGACCATGTACGCGATATGCAGCAATTTGCCCGTGATCGATGGAACGAGCGAAAAGCCAAGTACAATATTCTGGAATAATCAGTTCTTCTTCAGGGAATTGGCGATCTGATAGCCAATAAGCCTGTCGAAACGCGAACTGCTCCCCCGATGATACACAAGAATCAAATAGTCGTTTTCGGTTTCGTAATAATTTCCTTCAACAACCGAGGCGTCGCCAGCTGACTTCCCGTTTTTAAGAAATTCGTACCGGTAATTGTAGTATCCCTGCTTTAAAAACATATTAAGCTCGTACGATCGGCTTTCGGAGTTGTAGCTCATTCGGTTTTGAGCGGAGTATGTCGAGTTGGTTAAGGCCCCCATAACATAAAAATCACCATCTTCCGCCGGGTTGATAAAAGGAAGGGAAAAGTTCACGTAAACATAATCGGCGTCGGTATCATCATTCTGCTCCTCCTGTATCTCCACAAAATACTTTCCGTTCAGATCGTCTTCAAAGAAATAGCGGGTGTTGGCTTTAAGCTGATCAGGGAAAAGGGTGACGTTGAAATGCCCGTTGGCGTATTCAATGCTCTTTATATAAGGACTTTGGTACCTCATGCTTTTAATGTCAAACCAACGGTATTCGTTTCCTGCCGGAAAAATGTTCTCCATCTGATAGTTATACTCCAAAACCCCATTTTTATCGTAAAGAGGCTTCAGGTTTAAAATGGACTGATCCCACCGGCCATTTTGCAAAACAGCAACTTTTATATCGCTGTAGGGATTTTCGATATCGTAAGAACCCGTTTCTATATTGAAGTTGACTTCGTGACTTGTGTTCCGGAACATTGAGAGAACGGGACGGCCAACTGCTGCGCTTACATTAACAAGTGCATCGGAAACCAAAAACCTTCGGGTAAAGGCAATTTTCTCCTCGTCCATATCTTCAAAAACCATAAGGATGTAATTCCCGGATACCAAAAATCTGAAATCTTCATTGGGTAATTTGATCTTGTAATGAACATAACTGAAATATGTATTAAACGAAAGCGCATATTCGGTAATCTGTTCAGGGAGAAACCCGTCAAGATAGTCTCCCTCGTTTATGTCGGAAAGTGTCCAGTCGAAATTGCAATGAACGATTTTATAATAGTAGTTCGCAATGTCGTCTGAGATATCATCAAAGCCCAACTCAAGCTTAAGCTCGCTGTTGAGGTCTATAACCGGATAGCTGAGCTTCCATCCATCCCTGTAAAGTTGAACAGAGTGTATGCTCTCTTTGTAAACAGCATCGGTATAAACGGGCTTGTTATTTGGATTAATTCCAAAAACCTCTGAAAAAGAGCATAAAGAGGTAATAAAAATAAAAAGGAAAAGTATCTTGCGAACTGTTTTCATTATTTGTTGTTATTTGTCTAACAAGGGATAAAAATCAAACTGTATAGCATTGACGAGTTCTTTAAATAAAGAATTTTACCAATCGGAACTCGTTTACCTAAACTTGAGCCCAATATTAATAAATATTCATTTGCCTTATTCAAAGAAAGTGCCAAAGTATTTATTTATATATTTTTATAGATATATTACTTTACAGATTGTGAATTCTCAAATTTAGCTATTTTTGTGCATTAAATTATTACCAAAAAAAATTCTCAAATGTCCGAAATTATCAAGATCAAACGAGGTCTGGATATTAAACTTCAGGGTAATGCTGATAAGACAGTATCACAGGATGCCATCTCAGGATTGTATGCTATCAAACCTACCGATTTTATTGGTTTGACGCCTAAGCTATGCATTAATTCAGGTGACCTGGTAAAAGTTGGAACTCCATTGTTTTTCGATAAGAACCGACCCGAGGTGAAATTCGTTTCTCCGGTTTCGGGGAAAGTTCTCGATGTGAGCAGGGGGGAGAAGCGCAAGATACTTGCAGTTATCATTGAATCAGATGGAAAGAATGATTTTCTGAAATTTGCAACTGCGTCACCGGCTGATTTATCCCGCGAAAAAATAACAGAAGCGCTTTTAGAGAGTGGAATATGGCCAATGATTATTCAGCGGCCTTATGGGATTATTGCTGATCCCACTAAGAATCCGAAAGCAATATTTATTTCAGGATTTGATACAGCTCCACTTGCTCCGGATTTGAATTTTCTGATGAAGGATTCAGAAAAGGAATTTCAAACAGGGATCAATGCACTGAAAAAACTAACCGACGGTACGGTACATCTGAGTCTGGCCGCAAATTCCGAAGTTTGCCCTGCGTTTGCAAAGGCAGTCAACGTTGAGATCCATTATTTCAGCGGGCCTCATCCGGCAGGTAATGTGGGTATACAGATTCATCATATCGATCCCATTAACAAAGGAGAGGAAGTTTGGGTGGTTAGCCCGCAAAATGTGGCGGCAATCGGCAAACTGTTCCTCGAAGGCGTTTTCGACAACTCCATCACAATTGCCCTTGCGGGTTCAGAGGTTCTGAAGCCTTCCTATTATAAGGTTGCGCGAGGAACATCCCTGTTGGAGTTGATCAAGGATAAGGTGAGTGGGAATGACCTTCGATATATCAGTGGCGACGCGCTCTCCGGTACCCAGATAACCAAAGATGGCTTTTTGGGATTTTATGACAACCAGATTAGTGTTATTCCTGAAGGGAATTATTACGAATTCCTCGGTTGGGCACTTCCCGGCCTTGGCAAATACAGCACATCCCGTTCGTTTTTCTCCTGGCTTACTCCCTCTAAAAAATACTCCCTCGATACCAACCTTAAAGGTGGAGAGCGAGCTTTTGTGATGACAGGGGAATATGAGAAAGTTTTGCCCATGGACATCTACCCTGTGATGCTTATCAAAGCAATTCTTGCCGAAGACATTGACAAGATGGAGCAACTTGGCATTTATGAAGTGGTTGAAGAAGATATGGCGCTATGCGAGTTTGTGTGCACATCCAAAACGGAAGTCCAGTCAATACTCCGAAAAGGGCTTGATCTCATGAAAAAGGAAATGGAATAACGATTCAAGGACTTTCAGGATATTTTGAATTCTTTATGCCATCCGACAAAAATAATCTAAGCAATATTTCGATTCAAAGAAGTTCTGCAATCGCGCTAAAATAAATTTTTATATAATGAAAGCATTACGCAATTATTTAAATAAGATCAAGCCTAATTTTGAGAAGGGAGGAAAGTACCATAAACTTCATTCTACCTTTGATGCCTTCGAGTCTTTTCTTTTTGTTCCCAACAAGGTAACCCTTTCCGGCACGCATATCCGTGATGCTATGGATATGAAACGGACCATGACCGTAGTAGTTCTGGCAATGATCCCTGCCCTCCTTTTCGGGATTTGGAATACAGGTTATCAGCATTTTGTTTCAATCGGTGCTGACCCGGGTTTTTGGGGCATCGTATGGTTCGGATTTTTAAAAGTATTACCCATTATCGTTGTTTCTTATGTCACTGGTCTTGGAATTGAATTCATTGTTGCACAGATTCGCGGCCATGAAGTGAATGAGGGATTTCTGGTTTCCGGTATGCTTATCCCTCTGGTTATGCCTGCCGACGTGCCACTCTGGACGGTCTCAATAGCAACTGCCTTTGCGGTTATTATAGGCAAGGAAGCATTTGGAGGAACGGGCATGAATATCATGAATCCAGCACTTACGGCAAGGGCTTTCTTATTTTTTGCCTATCCTTCAAAAATGTCCGGTGATTTTGTGTGGACAGCCGGTCTTGAAAAAGGAACCGGGGTACTTGATGGTTTTTCAGGCGCAACAATTCTTGGACAGGCAGCTGCCCAGAATACGAGTTTCACAAACGGTCTGCCCGGGCATAGCTATTCAACCTGGGATATGTTTCTTGGAACCATACCCGGATCTATTGGGGAAACTTCAACCATTGCCATTTTGATTGGTGCTGCAATCCTCATTTATACAGGTGTGGGAAGCTGGAAAATTATCGCTTCTGTTTTTGCAGGCGGTGCAGTTATGGGAATTATATTAAACCTGTTGGCCGTAAATAATTATATGGCACTTCCCTGGTGGGAACATTTTATCCTTGGTGGGTTTGCTTTCGGTGCTGTTTATATGGCTACGGATCCTGTTACTTCAGCTCAAACCGAGAGAGGTAAATGGATTTACGGTTTTCTTATCGGGTTTTTGGCAATATTGATAAGAGTGCTTAACCCGGCCTACCCAGAAGGTGTAATGTTAGCAATTTTACTTATGAATGTTTTTGCACCGCTGATTGACTATTATGTTGTGGAGTCTAATATTAAAAGAAGACTAAAGAGAGTTAAGGCTTAGCATTTGGAAGTCTGAAAATACATAAAAATGGATTTTAACAAGACCAATTTTATTAACAATTTTACGTTACATGAAAAATTTTAGCAATACATACATTTTTCTCTTTTCCTCTGCATTGGTTATTATTGTTGCTGTGATTCTTTCCTTTGTATCGGAAAGCCTAAAGCCTATACAACAACTGAATGTGGAGATTGAAAAAAAGCAGGATATACTCCGATCGGTAGGTGAGGCTCAGGAATATGCCTCCGTTGATGATAAAAATTCATATATTATTGATTTATATGAGAAGTTTATCAAAAATAGCTTGGTAATTAATTCAAAAGGCGAAGTTGTTGAAGGTCGAGATGCCTTTGAAATTACTAAGGATATGAAAAACGAATTAGCGAAGCCACTTGAAGAAAGGGGACTTCCATTATTCATTTATGAAAATGAAACTGGTATTAAACGCTTCGTCATTCCATTGAGAGGTAAGGGTTTATGGGGACCAATCTGGGGTTATATCTCACTGGCTGATGATTATACTACAATTTATGGTTGTGTTTATGATCACCAAAGTGAAACTCCAGGCCTTGGTGCAGAAATAAGGGAAGAATGGTTTCAAAAGGAGTTTCATGATAAAAGAATCTTTGATGAGACAGGGAAATTTGTTTCCGTTGAAGTTGTGAAAGGTGGTGTTAATGCTGATAATAAATATGCCGTTGATGCAATTTCAGGCGGCACAATCACCAGCAAGGGTCTGCAATATATGATTTTTGATTGTCTGGTATCTTATGAAAATTATTTCAAATCAAATATGAAAAAAGATTGATATGAGTGATAAAGAATCATTGTTCTCTTCAAAGAACTTAAGCTTGTTAAGGGATCCGCTAAATAATAACAATCCCATCACAGTTCAGGTACTTGGAATTTGCTCAGCACTGGCGGTTACCGTAAAAATGGAACCGTCGCTTGTAATGGCAGTTTCAGTTGCCATTGTAACCGGATTTTCCAATCTGGTAATATCTCTGATGAGGAATGCAATTCCGCCGCGAATCCGAATTATCGTTCAATTGGTGGTAATTGCCATGTTGGTAATCGTTGTGGATCAGATATTGCAGGCATTTGCATATGATGTAAGTAAACAGTTGTCAGTATTTGTTGGTCTGATTATTACCAATTGCATTGTAATGGGCCGACTCGAAGCATTTGCAATGGCAAATAAACCCTGGCCTTCATTCCTGGATGGTATCGGAAACGGTGCAGGATATGGAGCAATTCTTGTAATTGTTTCTTTTTTCAGGGAAATCCTGGGCTCTGGGACTGTCTGGGGTTACAAAGTTATCCCTCAATCATTTTATGATGCAGGTTATATGAATAACGGCTTGGTAATTCTTCCTCCAATGGCACTTACATTCGTTGGAATAATCATTTGGGTGCAAAGAAGCAAGAATAAGAAACTTATGGATAATAAATAAAATAAAGATCTTGTAATGGAAAACCTGGTAAATATTTTTGTAAAGTCAATCTTTATCGACAACATGATCTTTGCATATTTCCTTGGAATGTGCTCTTTTCTTGCGGTTTCAAAGACAGTTAAAACATCAATAGGCCTTGGGATAGCGGTCATTTTTGTTCTGGGTATTACAGTACCGATCGACTATATTCTTGAGAATTATGTTCTCAAAGAAGGAGCACTTGCATGGCTTAGCCTTGGCTTAGCCGAGGTTGATTTAAGTTTTCTGAGCTTTATTATGTTTATAGCAGTAATTGCTTCCATGACTCAGCTTGTTGAAATGGTTATTGAAAAATTCAGCCCTTCTCTTTACTCTTCACTGGGAATATTTTTACCATTGATTGCTGTTAACTGCGCAATCCTGGGAGGTTCGCTTTTCATGCAACAAAGAGAATATGCCACTATTGCTGAAGCAACCACATTCGGATTCGGATCAGGTGTTGGCTGGTTCCTTGCGATTGTGGGAATTGCAGCAATAAATGAAAAAATATCCTATTCAAATGTTCCTGCTCCTCTCAAAGGATTAGGTATAACATTTATTACAACAGGATTAATGGCAATAGCGTTTATGTCGTTTATGGGCATTAAATTGTAGATTTTACAGAAGAATATATAGTTATGATAACAATTCTTGCAGTACATACGGAAATTATTCTCTACAGCATCGTAGTTTTCCTCCTGGTAATACTGGTATTAGTAAGTGTGCTTCTTTACGCAAAAGCAAAACTAAGTCCAAAAGGGGAGGTTACAGTAACAATCAATGATGAAAAAGTTGTTTCGGTTTCACCCGGAGGTACCATTCTCGGGACTTTGTCTGCAGAAAAGATTTTTCTTCCTTCAGCCTGCGGAGGTGGCGGAACCTGCGGCATGTGCAAATGCCAGGTAACTGAAGGCGGCGGAAGCATTCTTCCTACTGAGGTTGGTTTTTTTACCCGTAAAGAACAACAAAACCTCTGGAGATTGGGCTGCCAGGTTAAGATCCGTGAAAACATGAAGATCAGGATTCCAGAGGAAGTGCTGGGTATAAAGAAATGGGAATGTACTGTTATTTCAAATCGCAATGTGGCAACCTTTATAAAGGAATTTGTGGTACAGTTGCCTGCCGGTGAAGAATTACACTTTAATTCAGGGGGGTACGTCCAAATCGATGTTCCAAAGGTGGAAGTCGATTTTAAGGATATGATTATTGAACCTCAGTTCCAGGATGAATGGAATAAATTCAAACTCTGGGACCTGAAAATGAAAAATACAGAAGAAACATTCAGGGCTTATTCCATGGCTAACCATCCTGCTGAAGGAAATATAGTGATGCTGAATATACGAATCGCAACCCCACCATGGGACAGAGCGAAAGGCGAGTTTATGAAGGTTAATCCCGGGGTTTGCTCTTCCTATATTTTCTCGCGTAAACCAGGAGATAAAGTGACTTTATCCGGGCCTTATGGCGAATTCTTTATTAAAGATACCCAGCGTGAAATGATTTATATCGGAGGGGGGGCAGGAATGGCGCCATTGCGTTCGCATATTTTCCATCTGTTTCATACGATGAAAACAAACCGCAAAGTTTCATTTTGGTACGGTGCGCGCTCAAAACGTGAGATATTCTACGAGGAAGAGTTCCGGAAAATCGAAAAGGAATTTCCTAACTTTAAATTTAATATTGCCTTATCTGAACCCCATCCTGACGATAACTGGACCGGATATACAGGATTCATTCACCAGGTTGTCTATAACGAATACCTTAGCAAACAGGAAGAACCTGAAGACATCGAATTCTATCTTTGCGGACCTCCCATGATGAATGATGCGGTTCAGGATATGCTTTCAAATCTGGGAGTCCCTGAAGAGATGGTGGATTTTGATGATTTTGGAGGATAAGTTTTAAATCATTGTGTTTTGACATGTGCGAATTGTGAAGCTTACTATTCTCATATTGCTAAGTAGAAAATTTTTGCCGGGTAATAAATGTCCGTAATTCTTACTGAAAATTACTTTCCCAATATCTCACTAATGAGGAAAATATCGTTCTATTTACTTATTGTCAGTCTTCTTGTTTTCGCAGCTTGCAAGGCTCCTGTCAAAAAGGGAGTCTATTCGAAAGCTGCAGGATTTGCTCAGGGTACAACATATCATATTACGTATGAATTACCCGAGATGACTGACTTGCAGCCCAGCATTGATTCAATTTTGAATGCCTTTGATTTTTCACTTTCCTCGTACGACACCAACTCTGTATTATCCAAAATTAATCGAAATGAAGATGTTATTGTAGATGAGATGTTTGCCGTCGTTTTCAAAAAATCCTATGAGGTCTTTACGGCATCCGATGGAATATTTGACATCACCGTAATGCCATTGGTTAATGCGTGGGGTTTCGGCCCGGGAACGCGTGAAAATGTAAACGAAATTAATATCGATAGTTTGCTGGAATTTGTCGGCATGGAAAAGGTGAAACTTCAAAATAATAAAGTTGTAAAATCGGATCCCCGAATCCAGCTTGATGTCAATGCCATAGCACAGGGCTATTCTGTGGATGTTGTTTCAGGATTTCTAGATAGCCTTGGAAGCCAAAATTACCTTGTGGAAATTGGAGGCGAAATCAGGGCAATGGGAGTAAATCCTTCAGGAAACATTTGGAGGGTTGGAATTGATAAACCCGAATTTGGGAACATGATTCCAGGGGCTGAACTGGAGGCTATTGTTGAATTGAGCAATAAATCCCTCGCAACTTCAGGAAACTACAGGAAATACTATGAGGAAAATGGAGTGAAATACACCCACTCAATTGATCCCAAAACGGGCTATCCGGCCCAACATTCTCTTCTGAGTGCTACTATAATTGCCGATGATTGCATTTCTGCCGACGCTTACGCTACGGTTTGTATGGTCGCAGGGCTGTCAAAAAGCATAGAGATCCTTGATGAACACCCTGAGCTTGATGCGTATTTGATTTATGGAGATGAGGCTGGGGTTTACCAGCTATTTCTTAGTTCGGGGATGAAAAAAATGATTACTGAACAGAAATAAAGCTTATTTCTCAGTACTGCAAGTACCCCCGCAACAACTGTCAACGCCTTTGTCTCTGAGTTCCTGCGATGCCGCACTGCAACTGCTGCCTTTAAAAACAGCCTTTTTATCAAAGATCAGCTTAATCGAAAGTCCAAGAAGACCTAAGCCTAGAATGATTACCGATAATAATAAAACTTTCAGCATATTGTTTTATTGAGATTTTCAAAGGAAGGATATGAATAAAAAAAATTCTTTTGATGACGGAATTACAAAAATAAATAACAGCGTTTTGATACTTCCCGCAAAAAATCATATTCAAAATTCCAACGGATTTTTAAGACCTTACAAAAACTAAACAAGCCGTAGATCATTTTGTTTAAAAACAACAAAAGTTATCCTGAACATGAGTTGCAACCATCAACGGATTCGCCTTTAAGCTTTTTAAAACATTTTATTTCATCGTGTTTCACACAGGTAATCCCGAGTTTGCGCATTTCTTTATTATGCCCAACCTGATATCTGGGAAATTTGCCGTTTTTACGGAACAGTATGTTAAATGCCATTCCGACCATGGCAAAGGATAGAAGTATGGCTGAGAGGAGTAATATTTTTATCAACGGCTGAACAATTATGGTTTGTGAATGTCTGTATAAGGTGCAAAAGTAATTAATTTATAGTACTCTGGTAATTAAATCTTCCTTTTATAAGGTTAAAACAGATTTGATCTTCTCTTGTCTTATATGAGAAACTTTCAGTTTTTTGAGCCTTTTTAATCAAAGTTGATTTTCCTTGATACCTTTGAACAGTTGAATTTCATTTCATAAAGAGTTTTAGTCATGACAACAATAAAAATTAAGGATCCCAGCTTTGAAGAGTTTGTTCGCGAAGTCCTTGCCGATTACAAGATAGCTATGGTAAGCCGCCATTGCAGCCTTCTGGCCCGAAAGGAAGTGCTTACCGGAAAAGCCAAATTCGGAATTTTTGGCGACGGGAAGGAGGTTGCACAGATTGCTATGGCTAAGAGTTTCATGGCAGGAGATTGGCGATCGGGTTATTACCGCGATCAGACTTTTATGTTTGCTACAGGAATCAGCAATCCCGAAGAGTTTTTCGCCCAGATTTATGGCGACACAGGTCTTGATCATAATCCCGGGAACGGTGGCCGCTCCTTCAATAATCACTTTTGTACGCGAACATTGCGTCCCGATGGCTCCTGGCAGAACCTTGCCGAGTTAAAGAACTCCGCAGCCGATTTGTCACCTACCGCAGGTCAGATGCCAAGGTTAGTTGGACTGGGATATGCATCAAAGTTGTTCCGACAGAACAAGGAGCTTCATAAGTACAAAGAGTTTTCCGACAATGGCAACGAAGTGGCTTTCGGAATGATCGGTGATGCAAGTACGGCAGAAGGTCCTTTCTTCGAGACAGTGAACGCTGCAGCGGTTCTGCAAATCCCTATGGCCATTGCCGTGTGGGACGATGGCTATGGGATTTCCGTAACCAAGGATCTTCAAATTGTTAAAGCAAGCATTTCCGAGGCTCTTAAAGGTTTTGAGAAAAAAGAGGGCGAAAATGGCATCCTTATTTACAAAGCATTCGGTTGGGATTATCCGGGCTTGTGTAAAGTTTTTAAAGAGGGAATTGCAATCTGCCGGGCTGAACACATCCCCGTGCTTTTCCATATCGATGAAATGGTACAGCCTACCGGCCATTCAACCTCAGGCTCCCACGAGCGCTATAAAACAACCGAACGACTGCAATGGGAATTGGACTACGATCCCATCAAAAAAATGAGGGAATGGATATTTGAAAAGGAAATTGCTACTGAGCTCGAGTTGGAACGGATTGATGCCGAAGCGGAGAAGGAAGTCCGTGAAGCGCGTAACCGGGCGTGGAAGCATTATATTGGCCCCATTGAAAAGGAACGAAGCGAAATACTAGCTATCATTGAAAACCGCGGCTGTCAATGCAAAGCCGATAAATTCGACAAAGTAGGTGCTTATGCGAGCAACCTGAAAAAAATAATCAATCCGATCCGTAAAGACAATCTCAGCACGGCCAAACGTATCCTTCGGCATGTTTGTCTCGATTGTCCCGGACGGCAGGAACTTCAAAGCAAGTTATCTGCCTGGCTTGAAGCTGAGAAGCGGAAAAATGTGGATCGGTATAACACCACGCTTTACAACGAAACCGAGCGTTCCGCACTAAAAGTCAAACCATTGCCGCCTATGTACAGCGATGACCCGGAAATGGTTAACGGGAGAGAGATTATTCAGGGCAACTTTGACAAACTATTTCAGAAACTGCCCTTGCTCGTAACTTTTGGGGAAGATACAGGGAAAATTGGCGATGTAAATAAGGCTTTGGAGGGATTGCAGGATAAGTATGGCGACCTTCGGATTACCGATACCGGCATACGTGAGACGACTATTCTGGGTCAGGGAATAGGCATGGCATTGCGGGGACTGAGGCCCATTGCCGAGATACAATATTTCGATTATCTGCTCTATGGTTTGCAGACCCTGAGCGATGATTTGGCAACGCTTCACTGGCGCACCAAAGCCGGACAGGCAGCTCCGCTGATCGTTAGAACCCGAGGGCATCGACTCGAAGGAATCTGGCATTCGGGATCGCCTATGGGGATGGTGATTAACGCAATCAGAGGGATGTATGTTTGCGTGCCTCGAGACATGACCCGTGCCGCCGGCTTCTACAATACCCTCTTAGCGGCCGATGATCCGGCAATCGTTATCGAGCCATTGAACGGTTACAGACTTAAAGAGGCCCTTCCGGAAAATATCGGCGAGTTCAAAATACCTTTGGGCGTACCGGAAATCTTGAAAGAAGGAACCGATATCACACTCGTTACCTACGGATCGTGCGTGAGAATCGCCATCAATGCGATCGAGCAACTGGAGGAATTTGGAATAAGCGTTGAACTAATCGACGTGCAAACGCTTCTTCCTTTTGATATTAACCATGTTATCGCCAAATCGGTCAAGAAGACCAACAAAGTAGTTTTTTTCGATGAGGATGTTCCCGGGGGAGCCACAGCTTATATGATGCAGAAAGTACTTGAGGAGCAAAAAGCTTTCTTCAGCCTCGATGCCGAACCGCGAACCATATGTGCAAAGGATCACCGGCCGGCATATGGAACCGATGGGGATTATTTCTCCAACCCCAATGCTGAAGATGTTTTTGAAACGCTTTATGGCATCATGAACGATACCAATCCCTCAAAATTCCCTTTGCTTTATTGATTAAACGTCAAGACGCGACTGGTCGTAATCGACCTTCTCAGGGATTTCCCCGTCCTTGTACCGCCTGATCTTATAATTCAGATGGGCTATTCCAATTGCTACAAACGGGTTGATGATATTGAAAAAACAATAAGGCAAATACGTCCAAGTACTCACTCCGAGCACTCTGGATTGTGTTGCTCCGCATGTATTCCAGGGGATTAGCACGCTCGTGAGGGTTCCCCCGTCTTCCAAGGTTCGGCTTAACAATTCCGGTTTGTACCCTCGCTTCCGGTATATATCTGCAAACATCCTTCCCGGAACCACAATGGAAATATATTGGTCCGATGCGGTGATGTTAAAAAAGACGCTGGTTGCTATGGTTGTGGCTACAAGACTGCCTGTGCTTTTGGCAAAACGGATTATAGACTGCGTAATTCTTACCAACATTCCGGCTGATTCCATGGTTCCCCCGAAAATCATAGCAGCCATAATGAGCCAGATCGTGTTCAACATGCCCGACATGCCATCGGTAGAGAGCAGTTCATCAACCATTCCATTTTGGGTAACTACACTCACGTGGCCGTACATCGCCTGCATTACAGTGATATATGAAGCCTTAAAAAAGTTGTCGTGAACCCCGGAGATTTCTGCAATAAGGTGAGGCTGGAAAATTATTGCAAAGAGTCCGCCAAGCAAACTGCCGGCAAGAATAGACGGCAAGGGCGGCACTTTCTTAATGATAATTACTATTAGGGTAACAGGAACCAGGAAAAGCCAGGGAGTTATGGTGAATCGGCTTTCAATGGCTTTAATAACGGCCGGAATATCGGTTGATGTTTCCTGAAAGTCATAATTAAATCCAATCACCAAAAAAATCAACAGACAAAGGATCATACTTGGGGTGGTGGTGATCGCCATGTAACGGATATGGGTGAACAGATCGGTTCCGGCCATGGCAGGTGCCAGGTTGGTGGTGTCGGATAAAGGGGACATCTTATCGCCGAAATAGGAGCCTGAAATTACGGCACCTGCAATTATTCCTTCGTGCAGGCCAAAAGTTTTGCCAATACCAACCAAGGCAATCCCTATGGTTGCAACCGTCGACCATGAACTTCCGGTTGCCAGGGATACAATTCCAGTTATAACAACAGTTGCAAAGAGAAATATCGAAGGATGGAAAAGTTTCAGTCCATAACAAATCATTGCGGGCACAACACCGCTTATCATCCACGTTCCTGCCAGGGCGCCGATAAGCAAAAGAATCAGTATGGATGGCATAGCCGAGCCTATGGAAAGTACAATTCTTTTTCGGACATAGGTCCACGAGTAGCCAAGCCTCACAGCAATAATTCCCGCAATTGCAGCCGCAAGGGTCAGGGCTATTTGATTAGCACCGTTCAAAGTATTATCACCGAAATAAAGAACGTTGAAAAAGAGCATGCAGATGAGCAGCCCAATAGGGATGAGCGCCTGAAGCAGGGAAGGATTTTTTTCGGAACTATTCATGTTTGCAGATTCAAAGCGGGAAGATAATAATTTATTTGGTGTTTTGAAGCTATTGGATTCCCGAGGCATTAAGGTTTTGTGAATAATAAACGGGTAATTTGTGATTTTCTCTATAATCTATTTGGAGAAATTTAGAAGCATAGGCAACTTTTTACATAGAAAAGAGGTCTAAATTTTATATCCTAAAAAAACAGTTACCTGACAACTTTTTTGTGATCTTTATCAAATAGCTGTCTTTTTTGTTGAATTATTGATCCAAGGCTTAGTAAATTCACATCGTTTTAAACCGAGGAAAACGCAAGCTATGAACATAAATATTGATTTCTTCAAAATTACGAACAACAAAGTTGCTTCGAAGGGAAGAGTCCTCATAGCAGAACCGTTTCTCAACGACACATACTTTAAGCGTTCGGTGGTTTTTATTACAGAGCATAACGAGGAGGGCTCTGTTGGTTTCGTATTGAATAAGCCCATAGAATTAAAAGTGCAGGATGTGATTCAGAATTTCCCGTTTATTGATTCGGGCATCAGCATCGGTGGGCCTGTTAATACCAACACTTTGCATTACATTCATACCTTGGGCAGCTTGATACCCGATAGTATAAATGTATTGGATAATATTTATTGGGGCGGGGATTTCGAAACTTTGAAAGATTTGATTTCCAAGGGTCAGGTAAGTAAAGATCAGGTGAGGTTCTTTCTGGGATATTCAGGTTGGGGCGCTCAGCAACTCGAAAATGAGTTGAACGACAGTGCATGGCTTGTTGCCGAAATGGATGCCGAAATGATTATGAAGGGCGACGAAGCAGGCTTCTGGAACCAAACTCTTGAGAATATGGATAACAAGTACCAGGTGTGGGCAAACTTCCCTGAAAACCCCGGGCTTAACTAATCCGTAGCAATTCCCTTATCTTTGGAATCACCAGCCTCAAATCCTGATTTGCTTCTGTCTTAATGCCAGCCAATCCCACTTTTTGGCCGGCCTCAATATCTGTGTCCCTATCGCCTATAAAGAACGATTCTTTTACATTAACAGAAAATCTTGAAATAGCCTTCTCAATGAGAACTGTATCGGGTTTTCGGCAAATACATCGCTCGTTTTCGGGGTGGTGGGGGCAATAATAGATTTCGTCGAAGAAAAGCTTGTGGGCTTTAAGCAGGGAGGCCATTTTCTCGTGCACCTTGTCAACATCGTGTATTGTGCATACTCCCCTGGAAATACCTCCTTGGTTGGAAATAATGATGAGAAGATATCCCTCCTGCTTCAGCCACTGCAAAAGTTCGACTACCCCGGTATTCAACTCGAAATCATTCGGGTCTGAAACGTAATAATACCCTGAATCGTTGTTGATTACACCGTCGCGATCAAAAAAAACTGCCTTATTCATAATTTATAAGCCCAATTGTTGGATAAATTTGCTTATTAAGCCCGGATAAAGAAACATCGGGTAGATTATTCCATAGATAGCTCCCCATAAATGCGCGTCGTGGTTAATGTGGTCTTTGTCTTTCCGACCCATATAGCTGGAATATCCCAGGTAGAGTATGCCAAAGACAATTCCCGGCATAGGAAGAATCCCGTAAAGCAAGATCTTTTCAAGGGGGGAAAAGAATATACTTGTGAATAGTATTGCCGATACAGCCCCTGATGCCCCAACAGCGATATAGTAGGGGTCTTTTCTCTTCTTCAGATAGGTAGTGAGGCTTGAAATCACAATTGCCGAAAAATAAAGAACCAAAAAGCTTACTAGGCCTGATTGAATATGCCCTGCGTTTTCAAGAAAGCCAAACTCCCGTTCCACATATAACCCAAACGAAAACAGAACCACCATATTAATAAGCAGGTGAATCCAATCGGCATGCAAAAAAGCATGCGAAACAAAGCGGAATAACTCTTTGCGCTGAGCAATTCGGTATGGCGAGAAGTCGTAACGACTCATTATTACGGGGTTCTGAAACGCAATGAATGAAACAATTGCAGTAATTATAACCAAAGTGATTGTCACCATTATCAGTGTAGGATTTTAAAAATTAGCTCTTTTAGCAAATCTCCGGCCTCGGTTGATGCGTTTCCGTACCCTTTTGATTTTATATCGTATTCGCGCAGCAAGGAAATGATGTGCATCACTTTCGACGCGTTGTAATGTCGTGCCGCGTTTTCGTATTCTGAAACAAAGAAGGGGTTTATCTTCAGGGTTGCGGCTATATTGTTTTTCGATTTATCGCTGAGGCTATGGTACAATAAGATCTTGGTGAAGAAAAGGTACAGCATGGAAAGGGTGACCGCAATATTGTTGTTTTTCTGATTTTCGGCGAAATAGTTGATGATCTGATTGGCTTTCAGGATATCTTTCGTTCCAAGCGCGTTTTGCAGTTCAAAGTTGTTGTACTCTTTGCTGATGCCAATGTTTTTCTCAATGTCTTGTGCCGTAATTGGTTTGGAATTATCGGCAAGCACAATTACCAGTTTGTCGAGCTCATTCGAGATTCTCGAAAGATCGTTGCCCAGAAACTCGGTAAGAAGAATAGCAGCCTTGGGATCGATTTTATAATGCCGTTTTGCCAGATTGTTTGAAATCCACTCGGGAATCTTATTGTCATAAAGCTTCTTGGATTCGTAGTAAACAGCATTTTCCTGAAGCGATTTGTAAATGATTTTCCTTTTGTCGAGGCTTTTGTACTTGTAATTAATTACCAAAAGAGTTGATTTCAGGGGATTCTTAATGTAATGGATCAGCTCATCGAAGTTTTTGAGCTCCTGTGCCTCTTTTAAAATCACAAGCTGGTAGTTTGCCATCATGGGAAAACGGCGGGCAATATTGGTAACGGCAGCGGCATCCGCGTCTTTTCCGTAAACAACGGTTTGGTTGAACGACTTCTCAGCCTCCGTCAGCACATTTTGCATGATATATTCGGTAAGCTTGTCGATATAATAAGGCTCTTCCCCGCATAGGAAATATATGGGACGATAGATCTTATTTTTCAGATCCTTGAATAATTGCTCAATGCTTATGGTGGTTTGCGTACTGGCCATATTTTAGTCGAATCTCATATGTTTGACGGAAATGCCGTGGTTTTTAAGTTCCTTCAGCGAATCAACCCCGATTAGAAGATGCTCTTTCACGAAATTTTTACTGACTGATTTATCGCTTTCACTTGTTTTGACACCGGAAGAGATCATCGGTTGATCCGTCACGAGCAGCAGCGCACCGGTTGGTATTTCATTTACAAAACCTACAGTGAAGATGGTTGCAGTCTCCATATCAATTGCCATGGAGCGCGTTCCACGAAGGTATTCCTTGAAATCCTCATCAAATTCCCACACTCTGCGGTTGGTGGTGTAAACGGTACCTGTCCAGTAATCCCTTCCCTTGCTTCTGATGGTGGAGGAAACGGCTCTCTGAAGCTTAAAGGCCGGTAGACTGGGTATTTCCGGGGGAAGGTACTCATTGGAAGTGCCTTCGCCTTTAATTGCAGCGATGGGAAGGATGAGGTCGCCCAGTTCGTTTTTTCGTTTAAGTCCCCCGCATTTGCCCAGAAACAATACAGCTTTGGGCAGAATGGCACTGAGCAAATCCATAATGGTTGCGGCGTTTGCACTGCCCATGCCAAAGTTGATTATTGTAATCCCGTCGGCTGTGGCGCAGGGCATGGGTACCCTTTTATTAATGACTTTTGTTTTATAGGTGGTGCAGAACAAATCCAGATACTGACTGAAGTTGGTTAATAAAACATACTTCCCGAAGGAATCCAAACTGCATCCGGTGTACCGTGGAAGCCAATTATCAACAATCTCCTGTTTTGTCTTCATGTTATTACTGTTTTTTATACTTTAGCCTCCGCATTGACTCCGGTATTATGAAAGCCTTAAATTTACCAACTTATTCCCTTAAAATAAAATCGGAAAACGATCTTGAGTATGTTTATGATCAGTTTCGGAAAAAATATGTTCGTTTAACACCTGAAGAATGGGTGCGCCAAAATTTTTCCCATTACCTGGTTAGTGAAAAACTCTATCCCGCTTCAAGGATGATGCTTGAGAAATCACTGAGCGTAAACAAGCTTTCCAAGCGTTGCGATATTCTGGTCTGCAATGATACGGGAGATCCTGTGCTGATGGTCGAATGCAAATCCCCCGAAATAAAAATCGGCCAAAGCACGTTTGAGCAGGTTTCAATATACAATCTTGCCTTTCGTGTTAAATATCTGATCATAACCAATGGCTTGCAACATTTTTGCTGTGTGGTGGATTTCGAAAGCCGGAGTGTGAATTTTCTGAGCGAGATACCTGAATACGATAGAATCAGGACCTTAGATGCGCACTAGTTGAAGAAAATACTCCGATAACCATTGGTCGCCTTTTTTTATCCAGTCTTTTTTCTGCCCTGTAATTATATAGCCCTGCTTAATAAACAGATTGAGGCTTTCCTTGTTGTCTTCGCAAATATTGCAATACAGTTGCTTAAGGCCCAGGGTGCCAAATGCATATCCCCTTAGGCTCTCCAAGGCTTCGGTGGCAAATCCCTGATTGCGGTCGTCCTCAGAACCGATGAGAATTCCTACCCCTGCTCGTTGGTTGAAAGGGTCAAAATCAAACAGGTCGATTGCGCCGATAACCGAGCTGCCGGATTTTTTTTGAATTACGAGGCGCAGCTGCTTGGCTTCAAAGATATCCTGGTGTGCCTGCTCCAGGTATTTTTTTAAGGTGTACTTTGAAAAAGGGGTAAGCGTATTGCTCAAATGCCAAATAGCCGGGTCGTTTTCCCAGAGATATAAAATATCAAGATCTTCGGGTTCAAGCGCACGAAGCTGAATACGTGAATTCTCTAGGGTCTGCATGATTGGCAATATTTTAGGAGAGTGCAGTTGAGTTTAAAAATGGGATAATCAGGAACGGTTACTGGTCTTCGTAAAGAACCTTGAAGGATTTCCCTTCAGAGGATTTGGCTTTGAATGAGTCGGTCTTGTTATCATAAACTAATTCAATCTTTTCATTACTTTCGATGTCTGTGAGAGTAATGGAAAATTGTTTGTCGAATTTTGGATCTGTTGAAATCCGGGGAGCCGTAAAGGGCAGTATTTCAAGTTTATAGACATCTTCTTTTCCAAGTCCGCTCTCATCAAAAAGCGTCATATATCCAATTTTCCCATTCCCAAGCGGGAAATAGCCTATGTCGTCATTGGTGGTGTTAATAGGGTAACCAAGATTAATGGCCTCTTCGAATTGGTTGTATCTGTTTATTAGGGCATAAAACACATCAAACCCACCCATGTTGAAATGTCCTTTTGAGCTAAAGAAGAGGGTTTTCCCGTCGCCCGACATTTGAGGAGATTCTTCATCAAACTCAGTGTTTATGGTCGACCCGAGGTTTTCTGCCGGTCCCCAGTCGCCAACCGACTGTTTTCTGGAAACGAAGATATCGAGCCCGCCAAAACTCTCGCTACGGTTGCTGGTAAAATACAAATTTTTGCCATCAGGAGACAGGGAAGCAAATGTTTCATTGCTCTTTGTATTGATGTTTTTGCTGAGGGGAGTGGCTTTACTCCATAGATTACCATCAAATTTGCTTGTGTAAATATCGCTGTTGTTATTGTCTTGTTTTACCAGAATCAGTTCTTTCCCGTCTGCGGAAAGAAAGCAGGGCCTCATATCCCCATCGGAGCCGATCTGGGGTGTGATATTTACAGGAATGCTCCACACGCCTCCGATTTTGTGTGAGTACAGGATCGCCTCGTAGAATTTTTGACTGTTCATGAATACCATGATGTTTTCATCCGGTGTCAGCACAGGGGAATAATCGGATGCGGATGTATTGATAGGCGAGCCAACATTGGTTTTAGCAAAATTGAGAGGGGAGTCCTTGATGATTTTTGCCCTCTCACAAATTTTGATTTCGGCTTCAACAATCCTTATGTTGTATTTTTTCTCGAAATCCTTGATGCTTTTGAAGCGCTCATAACTATCGAGAGCCTTATCCAGATCGTTGTTCATGCGGTATGCATTGCCAAGATAAAACCAGGCGTGATGGGGAGCTTTTTTTTCATCCAGGTCTTTTGGGCGATACTTCATCGTGATATTCATTACCGCCTTCTCAAGGTATTCAATAGCTTTGTACTCTTGTCCCCTTATATTAAGATAAGTCATCCCGGTGCGAAAATTGTAATTCGCGTTATCGGGCTGGAGTTTGGTTATCTTGAGAAAAAGGAACAAAGCTTCCTCATACTCGCCGGTAGAGAAGAAATATTCAGCGTCATCAAAAAGATTATCAATATCGTCCTGATCCTTCTGTGCATTAGCCAGGTTGAAGCTAAAAATTAGAATTCCAAGGATATATATTGTTCTTCGCATAGTTTATTTGTAACCTGTACTCGATTAACACTAATTAGCCTTTAATTGTTCAGGTACAGGAACTTCTTCGATTATCAGAAGCGCTCCTCCAAGCTCAATAATCCGGAATTCAACTCTTCGGTTAAACTTGCGGCCTTCAAGGGCATCCTTACCATCAGGAAAATTGTTGATGGCAATGTTCTCGGATTCGCTGAACCCTTTCAATTTTAATCTGCCGGTGTTGATTCCTTTAGCAATGAGGTAATCGGTTACTGCTTTGGCACGTTTTTCAGAGAGCATCTGGTTGTACTCATAATCTCCCATGGCATCGGTGTATCCTCTGACCTCAAGGCTCAGTAAAGGGTAATCATTAAGTGCCCTCGTCAACTCATCAAGTTTTTCTTTTGCTGCTTCCGTTAGGGTATAACTGTCGAACCCAAAGAATACAGGTTTGATGAAATATTTGAATGATGGGGCTTTGGGTTCAACAACAGCAACTACTTCTTCAACGACGGGTGTTTTTTCAGGCAGAATTTCAGCTGCAGGTACTTCAGTTACCAGTTCCTCAACAACAGTTGTTTCATTTACGGGTGTTTCGGCGGTAGGTTGAACAATAGCAACTGTCTCGTCTTCGGGTAATACCTTAATGTAATAAAGGTCTCCTTCTCCAAAGCCGCTTGCATCATAAAGTGTTAGATATCCACCTTCTTTTTTATTGTCGGGGAAGAAAAAGAGTTCGTCGTCGGTAGTGTTTATAGGATAAGGCAAAGCCTTAGGTGCTGACCATGATTTATCGGACTGCAGTTCGGAGAAAAAGACATCGTATCCTCCAATGGTAGAGTGGCCCTGCGAAGAAAAATAGAGGGTTTTGCCATCTGCGCAAATAAATGGAGTTTCTTCGTTTAGCTGAGTGTTGATGCCAGTGCCCAAATTTGCAGGTGCAGACCAATCACCTGATTCAGAAAGGGTGGAACTGTATATATCCATTCCTCCGGATCCTCCGGTGCGGTTACTTGTGAAATACAAGGTTTTTCCATCGGGGGAGACAGAGGCATGCGATTCGAAAAACTTGGTGTTGATGTTTTTACCCAGTGATTTGGAGGGATTCCATCGCCCCATGCTGTATTCGCTAACCAGAATGTCGCCATCGAAGTTGTTGATCCTGACAAGAAACAACTGCGAGCCGTCAAAGGAAAGCGACGAGACATATTGGTTTCCGTCTGACTCAATTTGGGGTGTAATGTTAATTGGATTCGACCAGTTCCCGTTGATCTTTTTAACGAAAAAAGCCGCGTCATAAAATTTCTGGGCAGTCATGAAAGCCATAGAATTCTCATCCCCTGCGAGTACTCCCTGAAAGTTGTTCAGGCTGGTATTAAAGCGTTTACCCATGTTTTCCTTGAAAATGGGGGAGGGGTTTTTGATGGCAAGCTTAGCTCGGTTGCACGATTCAATCTGTTGGTTGGCATACTCAATGTCGGCAGGGCTTGGCTTAACGGCTGAGTTGATAAATGCATTGTACGATTCGATGGCTTTATCCAACTGGTTATCGATGCGGTATGCGTTTCCAAGGTAAAGCAAGGCGTCTGCAGGTGCAAAAGTCTCGTTATAGCTTCCCTCTTTGTAATTTGGGGAAGTATTGGTGGCGGCCTTCTCGAGGTAGGGAATTGCTTTTTCCTTTTGACCGGGAATGTTCAGATAACAGACCCCGATCCGGTAATTAATATTCGCGTTTTCCTGAAAGCCTGCATTATATACTTTCTGGAAAGAAAACAAAGCTTCTGTATAGTCTTCTTCCGCAAGAAAGAATTCCGCATCAAAAAAATCTTCCCTTACCAGATCTTTTTGTGCGCTTACATAAAGGAATCCGCTAAGGACAAAGAATAAGAGAATGGATACACGTTTTTTCATAGTGCAGAGCTTTTGGTCAGTTACCAAATTTAGTAATTATCACGTTACAAATGAAAAATTATCATTTTAATTATTAAAGGGCTATCCGAGATTTGTTAATCATGACAGTTTTTTACAGCGATAGATTTGTTTTTTTATGCCTTATCGCTATAAAATCTCAGAACACCCGGATTGTAAGTTTGTTGCAAAGAAATGTTCTTTATTGCTCTTTATCAATGAATTACTGCAAATCTTTATGTGTTTGGCAATCCGCTTGATCATCCATTACTAAAAGCTTGTGATGATGTTGAAAAGTATTATTAATATTTTTATGTTTCTTTTCAATTTTTTTTGTTCCCCTTGTTTCTTGGCTGCACAAATCAAAAAAAACATAGGCTTTGATTGTTACCTTCTGGGGATTTCTTTAAAGCTTCCGTCTAATCTTTCTTTTTCTTTTTGCGAAAAAGGATAAAAAGGAAGATGATGATTCCCGACAAACCAACGGCTCCGATGGCGAGCAATTTCCCCCTTCCGGTGGTTCGATGAACTGTTGGTTTCTGTTCTGCCAACATCTCATTGCGGGCCTTGTCTTCCCCAGTTAATAACAACTGGAGAATTGCATTCCATACATCCTCCATGCTGTAGCCGAATTCAGCGGCGTGTTCTGCAAGGTACTTCATCAGATCTTCAATACTTGTAATCCCTTCTTTTTCAAGATCTAGCTGATCGAGCAGGCGGGCTAATCCCGGACTTGCGAATTCCCTGAGATTTGCAATGAAATCTTCAAGTTTTTCCCTGCCAAGTACCTTGTCAATTAATTTGAAAACGTCTTCTTCTGAATAACCGTTTGCTGAAGCATTACTTATCAGGTATTCAATCAAACCCGAAACTGAGGTTATTCCCGCTTCCTTAAGATCAATATTCTGAAGGAATTCTTTAAGCGCTCCCTCGGAATTTTCGATCAACTTCCCTAGGAATTGATTCAGTGAGTTGTCTGCGAGATATGCCGAAAATAACTTGTTGATTTCTGAAGTCGAAAGTTTTTTGTTTTTTACCGACTCGGCAAGGAGGTAATTATAAAGATCGGCTGCAGAACGAAATTCGCTAACAGGAAGTTTTGTCGAGTTAAGAATTTTACTCAGTTCGCCGGTTGATCCTGATTGGATTACCGGAAGTATGTCATCCAGTCGGGTATCGGTGGCTTTGAGTAAAAGGCGAATCATATTCTCCTCATTTACGGCTCCTTCAGAAGCTTTTCTCAAAAGATATGATATGAGCTCAGAGCGATCACCAATGCCGTTAGCCTTCAAATCCAACTTTTCAAGATAAACCTTTGTTTCCGGATCTGCCAAACGGATGAGCTTTTTAAGAAGCAACTCAAGGTCGGTCGCAGCCGTGTAATCCTCTAAAAGTTTATATACATCGTCTTTAGTGTAACCAAATTGATCGGCATTATCTAGAAGATAGCGAATTAGTTCGTCGAAGGATTTTATTCCCTCTTTCTCCAAATCCAGGTTCTCAAGAGTAGTTTTCAGGTTTCCGTTTGCATAAAGGGCCAACTGGTTTACGATATCTTCCAAATCACCTGAATAAGCGAGTTTCAGCAATACATTATTTATGTCCTGATGAGTAAAACCGTTTCTTTCAGCCTCGGATTTCAGGTAGTCGATAAACTCCTCTCTTGAACCAAATGAATGTTCGTTTAGATTCGTCTTTTCAAGAAATTCCTTTAGACTGCCAGTTGCAAGTGCTGCCATTTTTTGACGAAGGTCTTCGATTTCAGCAATTTGGTTATAGGTGTATTTTTGAAGAAGCTTGTTAACATCTTCGCTTGTGTAATCTTTCAAATCAGCATTTGAATAGAGATGTGAGATTAACTCTTCGGCTGTGTAAATATTTTCCTTCTGAAGATCGAGACTTGTAAGGAAGTCTTTCAGAGCTCCCTCTTCGGCTAATGCAATCAGCTTGCCCAGGACTTCCGATGCATCCCTGCTGACGGCCAGATTGGTAAGGGCGTTAAGCACTTCGGCCTCCGTAAAGGCTTTACTGCTTGCATTGCGATACAGTGAAACGGCAAAATCCTGAGGAGTGCCGGGGGTGAGAGTCGACAAATCCAACGATTTCAAATACGATTTTAGTTCTCCCTCATCAGTCGAATGAAGCAACTTGGTGACAAACAGATTCTGATCGTTACTGCCATTTGACCCAACAATTGAAAGGGCTTTTACAACATCTTCACTGGTGTAGTTGTTTACATTGGAGTTTCTGACAAGGTAATCAACTGCCTGATATGGGGTATTGATTGCATTCGACTTGGTATCAAGCTCGGAAATTGCTTTTTTCAGGTTTCCTTCAGAGGCGTTTTTAAGGTGGATGAGAAACTCTTCCAGATCTTTCTTGCTAATCATCTCGGCATACAAACGGTCTACATCCTGATTGCTATATCCGAGTTTATCAGCATTTTCGTAGAGATATTTAAATAACTCACCTGTATTGGTGATGTCTTCTTTCTTCAGATCCAGATTTTGCAAAACCTCTTTTAAGCGGCCATCGGCGCGACTGGCCAAATCATTTGCCAAAGCGTTAATATTATCCTGGGCCGGGGCTTTTTCTTCAGATTCCAGCAGTGATTTGTCTTCGTCCGAAGTTTTCCCTGTTGCCGTCAGATTCGATACCTTGTCATTGTTGTACACAATGGTTGCGGTTTTTGTAACCTTGTTGCCATCGGGATCAGTAAGATTGAACTCAATTTGATTTGTGCCGGGCTTAGGTCTGAATTCAAAGCTCTGATTGCGTCTGTCGACTTTTACCGTGTCGACCTTAACCAGCACGGAATCGAGATATTGCTTAATTACAATCACAGATCCTTTTTCGGCTTCATAATCGAGTTTTACCGTCTTGCCTTTTGAAACAGTGATGAGTGAATCTTTGAGTATAAGCAGCTTGTTAAGTTCCTCCTGCGACAATTTTGCAGGTACAGGAATCAGTTTTATCTGTTCGCTTAGAGTGATGCCTGAATGTGGGGTATTTGGACTAACCTCAAGGGATTTGATCAGTCGTTCAAACCTTTCACTGTCGAAAACCATAGAGTATTTACCCGCAGGAACGCTGAAATTGAATTTGCCCAGTTCATTGGGGTGGACCATTGCAAGGGTATCCCCTGAAATTTGGCTTATTACGTTTATTGCAATCTCCTTTCCATCGATTTTCTGTCCCGAATAATTCAAGATTCCGCTGATTTCATACCTTCTGGGGTGGTCGGCTGTATAAACCTTGTAGCGGTAAATGTCATGCCTGCCGTAACCGGTTTCTTTAAAAACCGGAAAGTAAGCGATTTCGCCATCCTTAACCGGGCAAAAGAAAATGTCATCATCAGTTGTATTCACGGGATATCCCATGTTCAGCGGGTTTGCCCAGGTATCGTCGGATTTCAGGGCTGTCATGAAAACATCATACCCTCCCATGTTGTAATGCCCGTAGGATGAAAAGAAAAGTCTGCGGCCATTCTCGGTAATAAAAGGACATTCCTCGTTATATGCGGAGTTGACTACTGATCCCAGGTTTTCTGCGGGGCCCCAGTCGCCATTTTCCTGTTTTTTGGATTTGTAGACATCCAAACCACCGAATCCACCTTTTCGGTTACTTGTGAAATAGAGTGTATTACCGTCTTTTGTGATGGAGGCGTGCGATTCCCAATATTTTGTATTTATGTTCTCGTTTAACTTTACAAGGGGAGTCCAAACTCCGTTGACAAGTTTGGAGCTGTATAGATTCCCAATAAAATCGTCGTTCCTGTATACAAAAAGAATGGTGCCATCGAACGAAAGCCCGGTAGGATATACATCTCCGTCAACACCTAACTCAGGAGTAATGTTTCTCGGGGGAGTCCATGCGCCGTTAATCTTTTCGGTATAAAAAACGGCATCGTAGAACTGTAACTTGGAGATGAACACCATTTTGGTTTCGTCGCCTGAAACTGCCGGGTTTTTGTCTGCAAAGCGAGTGTTAACCTGATTGGAAAGCAACTCAACATCCATGTCAACCGGCTTTTTCATGAGCTTTTCCGCAGCATCGCAGGCCGCAAGTTGCTCGAGAACCAGCTGGTCGTCGTAAATTTCGCTATCCATCTGCGATTGAAATTTCTTGTACGAATCGCGGGCTTTATCCAGTTCGTTATTTACGCGATATGCGTTACCAAGAAAAAAAAGTGCTTCAAGAGGAGCACCCAACTCCTTGTAATTGCTTTCCTTATATTTCGGGTTGATATTTTTGGCGGCTTTTTCGAGGTAGAACACCGATTTGTCCTTTTCGTAGGCATTATTCAGATAACAAACACCAATTTTGTAGTAAATGTTATAATTATCGGGATAGGTCCGGTGCATCCGAAGGTATAAGGGCAACGCCTCATCGAACTCCTCAAACAAATAGTATGATTCGGCAGCAAGGAATACCTGCTTCATATCCATGGTTTGCTGGCTAAATCCTGGGAGCAGGAGGCTGAAATAGATAATTATCAGGCTTATTGTTTTTTTCATAATTGTTGGATCACTAGTCTTTACTCCAGGTTATTGAACCGGATGCTTTTTGATTGAAAAAGAGACCAAAACCGCATATACAAATGTAAAAAAATATGTTATATGTTTTTGGTATTATTATACACAGTCCATTCGACTCATGGATATTTTGACCTATCCGCAATCAATCATTGTCAAAACACGTTTTTTGTCGATTAAATATCCAAGCTTTAAGACGCGTTTTTATATTCAAATCGAAAAAATACTCCTCCAGAATATCGAAAAATCAATATTCAGTTTGTAATCCCTGGCATATTCAATATTCAGTTTTTCTTTGGTATCCTGATCCGGGTCGCGAAGTCCTGCAGAGGGATCAAATATTCCCTTTTTTAACAAAGGCAAGCCGGAGAGATCTGTGCCCCCGCAATATGCTACCCAAGTTTTTGACGACACTAAAACTTGCGCGGCCTTTCCGATGTTTTTTCGGTATCCCTTTAAAAAAAGGAATAGGAAAGGCCAGGTAATCATAAACATAAGCGAAACCCCGATATCGAAGAGCCGTTTGCTGCGACGGTTACGTCCCTTATCGATAGAGTTGAAATTTATCATGTAAAGATCGCCGGCGGTGTTGATTGAGTTGCTGCCAATTATGCTCAGGCTTTCCGGGGGGGCAATCTTATACTCAACCGGAGTACCCGTGACATCGGCCATTATCCGGATAATCTCCCTTGATGCCATATCTTTGGCACAGAACACAATCTCATCGATTTTGTGGATTTTAACTATTTCAGGAAGCTGGCTTGTGTTTCCCAGGTAAGCGTAATCATCCGAGTCGATAGGGGAGACGAAACCTGCAATATCAGGAACTATTTGGGTTTTGTGAAGCACGTCGCTTACCCTCTGCGCCTCGTCGCGAAACCCAACAATTATCATTCGTTTTTTCCGGTTCAATGCAAGCTCATAATCGCTGAAGCCTGCCGAATACAATATGAGCCTGTGGAAGATCAGGGTTAAAAGTCCCCATAAGGTTCCAAGAAGAATCAATGCCCTCGAAAACCGATAGGCTTCGGGTAAAAGCGCATAAAGCACCAGGATAATTACAGTCCCTATAAGATGACCGCTTATTACTTTCCATAATTTCACGGGTTTCTCATATCCCCCGGAATAATAAATAGAAAGAAGCCAGATAAGAATATAGGCAGGAACTACAAACCGATAAAATGCCGGTGGATAGTACTCCGACATGTCGAACCTGAATTTTTCCCACAGGGGAACCAAAAACCAGAAGCCGGCAAAAATAAACAAAAAGTCTATCAGAGGTTGATAAACCCTTTTCACGAAACGCCGGAATATGGCCAGACCAGCCCGAAAATAAATTGCCAGGTTAATGAGTCTTGAAAAAGCCCGGGCATTCTTTTTTGAGAAGTGCTTGCGGGCGAAAATGAGCATTGCGTTGTAAAAAACAACCACGTAATTGATACTGCCTTTCTTGGTGCTTTCTCCCTTGTAATGAATTATTGTGGTTTTTGGGAAATAATAATTTTTGTAGCCTTCTTTTATCATCCGGTAAGAAAGGTCGATATCCTCACCGTACATAAAGAAGTCCTCATCTAGGAGGCCTGTTTTCTTCAAGGCCTCGGTGCGCAGAAACATAAAGGCTCCCGACAGGATTTCAACGGTATGTGTCTCATCCTGACTGAGGTATCCAAGGTGGTATTGTCCGAATATTTTTGATTTGGGGAAAATTCTCGCAAAACCGAAAATTTTGTAAAAGGCAACTGCGGGAGTAGGTAGAGCCCTTTTCGATTCGGGAAGGAATTTCCCTTTCCCGTCGATCATTTTCACCCCCAAGGCTCCGGCATCCGCGTGCTCATCCATAAAGGAGATGCATTTTTTGAAGGTGTCTTCCTCAATTACGGTGTCGGGGTTTAGAAGCAAACAATATCTTCCTTTAGCGATGCGCAGTGCCTGGTTGTTTGCTTTGCTGAAGCCCTCATTGTGCTTGTTTTCGATGAGTTTAACCCAGGGGAATTTCTCATGGATCATTGCACAGGAACCGTCGACCGAGTTGTTGTCAACAACAAATACTTCCGTTTCAAACTGTCTGGATGCATTGTCAACTGCATGAAGGCATTGTTCCAGGAAATATTTTACGTTGTAGTTTACTATGACAACTGAAAGATCCATTCGATATCTAAGTAAAAAACCTAAAAGTAAGTAAAAATTTTATTATTAGGCTTTTAGTTTTGCTTTGAAGCAGTTCTGCCATGAAAGACGATTTGCTGCTCCTTCCGGAATTATATTCCGCCTTAAAGCCCTTCCGGTACAATGACCTGGTTACGAAGGAGATCATCGAAATCCTCCCTCTTGCGGATCAGGTAGTCTTTTCCCTCGTGAACCATAATTTCGGCAGGGCGGTAGCGGGAGTTGTAGTTCGACGACATGGCGAAACAATAGGCTCCGGCGTTGCGGAACATAAGAATGTCGCCCTCAGAAACCTCTGTTAACTTGCGGTTCCAGCCGAAGGTGTCGGTTTCGCAGATATAACCCACCACAGTGTAAATTCGTGTTTTCCCTTCGGGTTTCGAAACATTGATAATATGGTGGTAGGCATCGTAGAACATGGGCCTGATAAGATGATTCAGACCGGTGTCCAATCCCGCGAAAACAGTTGCAGTTGTTTGCTTGATGACGTTAACCTTTGCCGCGAAATAGCCTGCTTCGCTCACCAGATATTTTCCGGGCTCGAAAACAAGAGTGAGCTTTTTGCCATAGCTTTTGCAGAACTCGTTAAACTTCTGCGACAAACTCTCTCCCAGCGATTCAATATCGGTTTCGTAATCATCGGGTTTGTAGGGAACTTTAAATCCGCTGCCAAAATCAACATATTCCAAATCCTTGAAATTCATTGCAGAGTTAAACAGAATCTCGGCTCCCCGTAAAAAAACATCAACGTCGAGAATGTCGGATCCTGTATGCATATGGATTCCCTCAACATGCATGTTGTTAGCCTCAATTACCCGCAAAACGTGAGGAAGCTGGTGAATGGAGATCCCGAATTTCGAATCGATATGCCCGGTGGAGATTTTGTTGTTTCCTCCCCCGAGAATATGGGGGTTAATGCGTATGCAAACTGGCACTTTATTGCCGTATTTATGACCGAACTGCTCGAGGATGGAAATGTTGTCGATGTTGATCCTTACGCCTCGTTCAACACCCATTTCAATTTCTTCGAGCGAAACGCAGTTGGGAGTAAAAGTAATGTCTTTAGGGTTAAAGCCGGCCTGAAGCCCCAGCATCACTTCCTGTATGGAAACCGCGTCAAGTCCGGCGCCCAGCGTTTTTAGTATCTTGAGGATGTTGATATTGGAAAGAGCCTTGCAGGCATAATTGATTTTTACTTTAGAGCTTTTGAAAGCCGATTTCATGCGGTTGAATTGCCGCTTGATAACAGCTGTTTCATAGATGTATAGAGGAGAATCGTATTTTTTTACAAGATCCACAACAGGAATCCCGTCGATCAGATAAACATTATCTTTCAATTCCATGGCAATGATGTCTTTTTTTACAGTGCAAATATAATAGAATAAATGTGATTGTATAAGGGCAGGGCGGGCTTAAGGCTTTCGGCCTCCCAGAGTTGATTCGAAATCCAATCGGTTAACGAGCGAACGCCCCAGGGTTATCTCATCGGCAAATTCCAGATCGTCGCCAATGGCAAGCCCTCGGGCCAGTGTGGTGATATTTATGCCGCTCTCTTTGATTTTTCGGTAGATATAGAAGTTTGTCGTGTCGCCTTCCATGGTGGTTGGCAAGGCCAAAATGATTTCCTTTACCTTATGCTCCTTTACTTTTTTCTCGAGGGATTCGAGGTTCAGGTCGCCCGGACCAATGCCTTCCATCGGGGAGATGATTCCCCCGAGAACATGATATGCCCCGCGGAACTGCTGCGTATTTTCGATCGACATAACATCCCTGATACTTTCCACAACGCAGATTACCTCGTGCTCTCTTTTGGGATTGGAGCAGATATGACAAATGTCGGAATCGGATAGGTTGTGACAGATCTTGCACTCCCTGATTTCTTTTTTTAGCCGGATCACTGCATTTCCGAACGATTCGGAGACCTCTGCATCCTGCCGGAGAAGGTACAATACGAGCCTCAGCGCTGTTTTTGTGCCAATGCCGGGTAGTTTGGCGAATTCATTCACGGCTTCTTCCAACAACTTCGAGGGGAAATTCAGCGACATACTTAAGTTTTAAATTCTTTGCAAAAATAGCCTCAAGCACGGGCATTCGCAATTTTTTTTATTATTCTTGCACAAATATATTTTATGAGTTCACTGGGTTTGTCTCTGATCATCGTTTTTTATTTTGTTCTTCTGCTGATAATTGCCTGGATTACCGGTCGGAATGCCGATAATGCGGGCTTTTTTGTGGGTAACCGAAAATCGCCTTGGTACGTGGTTTCCTTTGGCATGATCGGGGCATCGCTCTCGGGTGTTACCTTTATTTCTGTTCCCGGCTGGGTGGGGGAGAGCCACTTTTCTTATATGCAAATGGTGTTGGGTTATCTGGTCGGCTATTTTGTAATAGCCACAGTCTTAATGCCCATGTATTACCGTTTGAACCTCACTTCGATATACACGTATCTTGAAACACGTTTTGGTCGGTTTTCCTATAAAACCGGGGCCTCCTTTTTTCTTCTCTCGCGCACTATCGGGGCTTCGTTCAGGCTATTCCTTGTCGCCAACGTACTTCAGATTTCCATTTTTGAAGAAGCCGGTGTTCCTTTCTGGTTTACGGTTTTGGTTACCGTGTCGCTGATCTGGCTGTTTACTTTCAGGGGAGGAATAAAAACAATCATCTGGACCGATACCATTCAGACCTTTGCCATGCTTACTGCACTTGTTTTTACAATTGTGCTGATCAGCAAGAGTATGGGACTTGATCTTGCCGGACTTATAAACACCGTTTCGGTAAGTGAGTACAGTCAGATTTTTGTTTTCGACGATTGGAAAAGCCCGTATCATTTTGTGAAACAGTTTTTAGGGGGAGCTTTTATTGCAATCGTTATGACGGGCCTGGACCAGGATCTGATGCAGAAAAACCTTAGTTGCCGCAACATCAAGGATGCCCAGAAAAACATGTACTGGCTAAGCATTTCCCTGGTTCCCGTCAACTTGCTGTTTATGAGCCTTGGAGCGCTGCTCTTTATTTATGCTGCCTATGCAGGAATTCCTGTTCCCGAAAATACGGATAACCTTTATCCCCTGATAGCAACCGGTGGATACCTTTCGGTAACGGTGGCGTTTTTCTTTATTATAGGTCTCATTTCAGCAACTTATTCCAGTGCCGATTCTGCATTGACCTCCCTTACAACCTCATTCACAATCGATATTCTCGATGCACAAAAGCAAGGCGATCTCCGCCTGAAGAAAACCAGAAACCGGGTTCATGTTGGATTTACAATACTTTTGGGAGTCCTGATTCTTTTTTTCAGGCTTATTAACGACCAGAACGTTATCAAAGCCATTTTTACCATTGCCGGCTATACCTATGGACCCTTGCTGGGCTTGTATTCTTTTGGGCTTTTTACCAAACGACAACTCCGGGATAAGCTGGTTCCGTATGTGGCTATCGCTTCGCCCCTGATCTGCGTTGTTCTCAATTACTACTCTAAAGAACTTTTATGGGGATACAAGTTTGGATTTGAGCTGCTTATTGTGAATGGTCTTATAACATTTTTGGGACTCTTATTGCTAAGTGCCGGAAGGATAGACAGAAAGTAACTTGCTTTTTTATGTAACTTATTTCTTGTAGTTTTGTGTATTCATAGCAAATACCTAAATATTGTCAAAGCAGTGTTTGTTAAAAAAAATAGCATTATGAAACAAGTAATTTTAAATATTCCGGACAATAAATACCCGTTTTTTATGGAATTGGTAAAAAGCCTTGGTTTTGTTAAAGTGCCTGGGGAAGATAAGTTGACACAAAATCAGCAGGAGTTCATTGAAGGGACTAAGAAATCACTAGTGCAGGTGGAGCAGCATTTAAAAGGTAAGATAAAGCTAAAAACCGCTGAACAACTAATAAATGAGCTTTAACGTTTATAGCACAGACTATTTCGACAGGGCACTGAAGAAACTTTCCAAAAAATATCCTTCACAAAAAAATGATTTTAAAGCCCTGATAGATTCATTTTATTTCTCTTCAACGCTTTTAAACCGAATTACACCAAGGTCGTCGAAATAAACCGGATCGGATTCGGGGTTGTATAAGTAGATTACCAATTCCTGATTTTCCAGTTCGGCAGGAATAAAGAACTCTTTCACAATTTTTTCCCAACCCTTGGGGTCTCGCTCCACGATATTGTAATCATTATTATAGTAAGCGTTGGGAGAGCTCGAAGCGATTACTGTTCCTTTAGCCGATTTACTTGTTTTCCTCCATGCTGAGATCCGAAAGCTCTCCCCTCTTCTGAGGTCTTTAAGCTTTATTGTCATTCCGTAGGGGGAGTTTGCATCCAGCTTACATGACATTTTACCGTTATAAGCGAATTCGTGGCTTTGATTTCCTGAAAATTGAAAAAGCGAACTGTCGGACTCACTCACAAACCATTGTTGATCAGCGCTCACTGTTTCGGTGTCACAGAAATAGCTGCCAGCCACTGAGCGTTCAGGCAGGTTGAAATTCTTGTCGTTCTGCCTGAGGTTGAATATCAAAACATTGTTATACTTTCCTGCAAGATTCCTGCAATAGCTTTGAAGATAGGTTTTGTAATAGAGTTGCTCGATGCCGTTTATAATTAAATATTTCGCTCCCTTGTCAATAGACAATTGAATTCCGGCACTATCCTGGTTGTATAAAACCCGTTGACTTTTATTGAATTTGGCATCCGAGTATTCTGTCCAGCCTTTCTGGTTCATTAAATATAGTGAAACGTGACTTGCATCGGGAATTGAAATAACTGTGTCGGTTGGCAAAACCCCAATTTGCCGGAGATAGGGAGTGATTGTAAAGATGTCTTTCTTTTCGGGATTCTCATTCATCCAACCTTCATAACGGAGATTTATTTGCTGATGTGCATAGAAAATGTTGGTGAGAAGCAATAGTAAAAAACCCAGTTTTAGATACACCGAAGAGAATACGTTCCGGAACTGCCTTTTTAGAGTGTCAAACGCGCCGACGACAATCATTATCGGTAAGATATACATATCAATTACATAATAGTCGTGATCTTTAAAAGTCCAGAACTGAAGCAAAACATAAACGATAGCCTGAATGAAAATCAACGCCGCTCCAACCAGAATGATTTTATTGTTTTTTCTTAGGAAAATCAGCATGAAAGTGACGCAGGCTAATAAAAACAAGAACACTGAGATATGGAAGTACTGGTCAAGCCATATCTTTCTGATGTTTTCAAGAACTCCGGCAATTCCTGCCCGGTCCAAATCCCAGATCGGGAATATTGTGGTGGAAAAATAGGAGCAATCGTGAACAGCATTGTAATTGTGAGCATAGAAAAGCCAACTCCCTATAACCAGAAACAGGGATAGCACAGGCAATATAAACCATAATGGTTTTGTAAAAAGTTTTCCGGAGTTATCAAATTTCAAAATCCCGGAAACGTCCAGAACAAAAATACCCGAAATGGCAAAAACGCTGAACAAAGCAGTTACTTTGAACGATGCCGCGAGGAGAAAAACTATTATTGAGATGAAAAACCATTTTTGTTTTTTTTCGAAGAGGAAGCGAAAAAAAAAGTACCAACCGATAATCGAGAATGATAATGAAGATGAGTTTGACAAGTAATTGTTGCCATAATATACAAGCACAGGGGAGGTGAAGAATAAAAGGCTCAGGCTGATTGCCCAAAAGACATCTTTCAGAAGGTAGAGCAGGAGTTTAAAAAGAAAAAACAGTCCCAGAAAAAAAAGAAAAGTATTGAAAATACGGTAGAGATAGTCGTGATAGCCAAAAACCTTATAAAGCAAAGAAACGGAGTAATACAAAACCGGGATTTCACTGGTGCAGCATTTTCCGCTGGTACCGCCGTCGGAGGTGAGATTATGGGTCTCGGGCTTGAAGAAATTCCCCCCATCCTGATAGTAATTCAATGCAATTGAAGCACAGTCTGATTGCCTCCATTTATGAACGGATTGAGGGAGCTTAAAAAATATATCGTGGTAATTGTAAAAGACTGAAATACCTGAAAGCACTATGATAAATAGCAATGCGGAATAAATTTTTTTCATGCCTGGTGAGAATAATTCCTGAAAAATTTGAATTAAAGATAGGCAAATTTAAACATTACTACTTATCATAGCAGCCCGTTTGCACGCTGTTCATTAATCTTAATGTCTTACTCAACGCCTCCCTTATCCACCGAATAGATTTCTTCCATCATGTTCTTGTATTTTTCAGTCAGAACTTTTCTTTTCAGTTTCAGGGTTGGTGACAGCTCGCCCGTTTGGGGTGTCCACTCTTCCACAACCAGTCTGAAACGTTTGATCTGCTCGGTAAGGCCAATGTTTTTATTCATTTCATTGACTTCTTTCTGGATCCTGGCAATGGTAAGCGGATTGGAAATAAGGTCGAGGTTGTCGCGGAATTTGATCCCGTGCATGCCAGCCCAGTTATGAAGGAATTCGTAGTTCGGGGAAATCAGGGCGCTGGCAAATTTTTCGTTTTCACCGATTACCATAAGATTTTCAATGAAAAAAGATTCTTTAAGTTTGTTTTCTATCACTTGGGGAGCAATGTATTTTCCGCTGCTGAGTTTAAAGATCTCTTTTTTCCTGTCGGTGATTTTGAGGTATTTTCCATCTTCAAAAATCCCGATATCGCCAGTGTGAAACCATCCGTCTTTATCGATTACCTCGGCGGTTAGTTCAGGGGCTTTATAGTATCCCAACATCAGATTTGGCCCTTTGCACAGAATTTCCCCGTCTTCTGCTATTTTCACTTCAACATCTTCCATAACGGTACCGACGGTTCCGAATTTTATTTCGTTTTTTGTGAGGTTGTTTACTGAGATAACGGGGGATGTCTCGGTTAGGCCATAACCCTCGAGTACTTTCATATCAGCGGCCCAGAAAATTCTTGCAAGACGTGATTGGAGAGCTGCCCCGCCGGAAACAATAATCTCGACATTATTACCAAGACCCTCCTTCCATTTAGAGAAGATAAGCTTACGGGCAATTTTCAGTCGGAGGTTATACCATGCACTTCTATTTACGACGTCGAATTTAAGTCCCAGGTTCACAGCCCAAAAGAAAATCTGTTTTTTCAGGTATGGGAGGTCCTTGCCCTTTCCGATAATTCTGTCGTAGACCCTTTCCAAAAGACGGGGCACACTATTGAAAACATGGGGTTTTACATCTTTCAGGTCCTGAACAATAGTACCCATACTTTCAGCATAATAAATGCTTAATCCTTTATATTGGAAATGATAATTCACCATCCGTTCATACACATGGCTTATGGGTAAAAACGACAATACCCGGTGGTTATGGTTCAGGTGGTGTACTTTGGCAGTAGTTATGAAATTGCTGACAAGGTTTTTGTGCGATAACATAACACCTTTTGGGAAGCCCGTTGTTCCCGATGTATAGATCAGGGTTACCAAATCATCCGGTAGAATGGATGCTTTTATTTCAATTAGCTTTTCTTTGTATTCGGCCTCTTTCTTTTTGCCCAGCTCGAGTATTTCTTTCCAGCTCTTTGCTCCTTCAACCGCGTCGAAAGTATAAATTTCTTTTATAGAAGGCGCACCCTCTACAATGGGTTTGATTTTCGAGAAAAGTTGTTTGTCGGAAACTATAACCAACTTCGGCTGTGCATGGTTGAGGATATAATCATAATCCTCTTTGCTTATTGTAGGATAAATAGGAACATGAACAACTCCAGCCTGACTCAAGGCCATATCAATTATGTTCCATTCCGGCCTGTTGTTCGAAATGGTTGCAACCATATCTCCCTTCTCAAGACCAAGAGCAAGAATGCCAAAACTAACCCATTCCGATTGTTGGATATAATCTCTTGTTGACCATTTAACCCATTGGCCATTTTCTTTGCCAGCCAATGCATCATCTTTCTGAAGGTATAGTTCATGGTATCGTTCAAGGAGATCAAATGTTCTTTTTACTTCCATGTCGGTAGGTTTTAGTGTGACCAAATATAATAATATTTCAATTCAAGAAATCGAATGCAAATTTTTAAGCACTGATAATCAGCATGAGAAAACTATTTAACAATCACAAAAACAGATTAATACATTGTTTTATTTTTTTGTTGGAATTCGAATTGTTTTTTATTACGCAAGAAATAGTGCGCTATTATTGAATGGAATAAAGGTAGCTACTTTCACTTTCTATTTAAAAAGTTACAATTGTCATATTGAGTTAATAAGTAAAGATTTTTGAACTCAAAGTATATCCTTGTTTGCGGAAAGATTTTATATAGCGATGAACTGAACAATCATAAATTTTTCTTGTTGAATTGATACCTATATAAATAGGTCTTGTTCAACTTATATTATAACCTGGATTATTAGTTTTTCATTTAAACTCCTATTTTTCTATATCTCTATGAAACTTTTCCTTGCCTGCAATCTAGTTTTCATCCTATCTGCTTCCCTTTTGGCGCAGGATAAACCTGACTATAAACTCTTTACTTCAAACGGAAAAGAAGTGAAATGGACTAAAATGACCAAAGTTCTTACGGCTTCCGATATGGTTTTTTTTGGGGAGTTGCATAACAATGCCATTGCTCACTGGCTTCAGTACGAGCTTTTGGTTGAGCTTTTTAAAGTACATGACAGCTCACTCGTAATCGGTGCAGAGATGTTTGAATCGGATAATCAGCTTGCCTTGAATGAATATTTGCTCGGGAACATTGATGAGGAGCAACTGGAACAAGAAGCCCGGCTCTGGAAAAATTTTAATACCGATTACAAACCCTTGGTCGATTTTGCCAAAGAGAACAAAATTCCGTTTGTTGCCACAAATGTTCCCCGAAGGTATGCAAGTGCTG
>JFJP01037117.1_pt1 | contig 44787 bp, 33 predicted proteins | sample 431651 | NCBI WGS metagenome assembly JFJP01 (sample SAMN02602958, study PRJNA72255) | Microbial mat metagenome, whole genome shotgun sequencing project. | biome: fresh water; feature: sink hole; material: water; isolation source: purple microbial (photo- and chemosynthetic) mats found in...
TGTTTATAGGCTTCTCGGGGCTTTAAAATTGTCGAAGGAAAATGTGCTTTATTTATGGAATCTGCAAAATGCTGCGTTTCGAGGCAATACGCCCAACGTTTTTGATAAAGCTTTCCACCTTTCCCTTTTTCATTTTCGATCCAGTTGGCAGAATAAAGCTGCACCCCCGGTTGGGTTGTAAGCACTTCCATAACTCTTCCTGATGCAGGATCGTGAGCAATTGCCGCTAGTCCAAGAGTTCCATCCGGTTTATTCAAAACCCAGTTTTGATCATAGCCAAATCCATACTTGATTTGATCGTAATCTTCATCGATAAGAGCTCCAATTTTCCGGGATTTCGAAAAATCCATCGGAGTACCTTTAACACTGAGGATTTCGCCGGTTGGCAAAGATGTATCATCCGTTGGAGTAAAAAAGTCCCCATTTATCATCAGCTCCTGATCGTAAATGCTTCCGGAACCTTCACCTGCCAAATTAAAATACGAGTGGCTTGCTAAATTAAAAACGGTGGTTTTATCGGTAGTGGCATAATAATCGAGTCGAAGCTCATTCTGGTCAGTTAATGTGTAAGTAACTTTCACCTTTACATTTCCAGGGTAGCCCTCTTCTCCATCTTTGGCAAGATATTCCATTTCAACCATCGACGAATTGGAGTTGGTAACATCCCAAACTACTTTATTGAAACCAACTACTCCTCCATGCAAATGATTTGGGCCATTATTTACCGCCAATGAGTATTCCTTATTCTCAAGCGTAAATTTTCCTTTACCAATGCGGTTGGCACATCGGCCACAAATTGCACCCATATAAGGTCCATTTCCATTGATATATTCAGCAATGGTATCGTAACCCTGAACAATATCTGCAAATTTTCCGTTCCGGTCGGGAACAAAAATGCTTACTATTATTGCTCCGTAGTTAGTTACCTGAGCAACTAATCCGTTTTTATTCTTTAAAGTATACAATGCAGTGGGTTTACCCAGATGTGTCGCTTTAAAAGATTCTTCCTTTATAATATTCATACTATTTCGAATATAAATTTCAGGCTGAACGAATGATGGATAATCACTTTTTCAGCCTAAAAATGAATTTAGATTTCAACTTTTACAGATCCCTTTTGACGGATAAAAAGATTATGGCAAGCTCCTTTACCATAAACATGCTCTAAAGTGCCCATATACTTGCTGAGCAGGTTTTGAGGAACAAATGCCTGAATAGTACCGGCAAATCCACCTCCATGAACGCGCCATGCCCCTTGTCCTTTCAATACCATTTCGCTTAAGGCAAGAGCCAGTGAAACGCCTTGTTCACGAACATTATTCACCGGGAAAATATTTTGGTTATACATGTAGGAGCTGTAACCCGATTCGATCACCATTCCGAGGAATGATTTAAAATCGTTTTTTTCCAAAGCTGCAACCTGATTCACAACCCGATCGTTATCACCAAGGAAATGGTATGCACGAAGGAGAGCGCGATCTCCCACTTTTTCACGAATTTTTGGTGCAATATCAACAACTTGCTCCAGAGTAACCTGACGCAATACTTTTTTACCTAACTCTGCTGCAACAGCTTTCATATCGGTAGGAAGCGAAGCATATTCGTCGTTCAAATCGGCATGGTTACCACCTGTATCGGTAATTACCAATGCAAAACCAGTGGCTACAAAATCAAAATTTACCTTTTTAACAATTGGCTTGGAAGGATCTTCAAAGTCAATAGTAATTAAGCCGCCCATTGCACAAGCCGTTTGATCCATTAATCCGCAAGGTTTACCAAAAAAATTATTTTCGGCATACTGACCAATGATAGCATTTTGGATCGGATCTAATTTCCCATCGTTAAATAATTCGCTGATAATAGCCCCGATAAGTACCTCAAAAGAGGCAGAAGAACTTAACCCGGATCCTTTTGGAACACCGCCATCAATACAAGCATCAAAACCACCTATGGTATAACCTAACTCTTTAAGGCGGGCACTAATTCCACGAACCAGCGACTCAGAGGTGTAGTACTCATTTTTGTTTGGGCTAAGGTTCGATAGATCAACTTCAAATTTCGGATATCCAACGGACTCGATGCGAACAATATTAGAATTATTTTTTGCTGCAACGGCAACGTTGTCGAGGTTTACAGCACCGGCCAAAACGCGTCCGTAGTTGTGATCGGTATGGTTACCGCCAATTTCGGTACGACCAGGAGAGCTAAATAATTCTGCTTCATCTTTATTAAATGATGCTTGAAAGCCCTTTAATAAGGCGACATAGCGATTAGCCTGCTTTTCTAATATAGCTGAATCTTTGCCATATAATTCATAAAAGGCATTGTTATTCCCTTTATTGATTTTAGAAATTAGTGAATCTATCTTTCCCATAATAGTTATAAATATTAATTGTTATGCAATTTAGGTAAATATGGATTAGTTTAATCTGTTTTCTAATTTTAAAGTTCGTTATCAATTTAAATGTCAGTATTAATACTATTTACTCTTTCCCTTCGTATTCGAACCAGTCGAAATCAGCAGGAACATTACTCATTTTTCCATTTCCAGTGGAATAAAGACCGATATAAACACCGGTGAAACCTCCAGCAACTTCAGATGATAAATATCGGGTTTCTACCTTTCCGATTTCAATCCTAGGTAAAAGATTATTCAATTGATAACTAAATGTATAATTTTCGGCTGTGCCATTTACACTCAAAATAATGTTTGGGTTTTCGACAGCCACTTTAGCTTGTTCATGAACGATACTCCCGATGCGATAACGCAACACCACATATTTTTTACCGCTTTCATAAGTAAGGTACAGGTCGTAACGATGTTGCTCATCCATAAATAATGTTAAACCAGCTTCTTCCCCATTGGTTTTGGTATCAAAATTCAAACTTGCAGCCGTCCTGAAATTAAAATGTTGTTGCCTGCGCCCAATAAAAGCAGGCGAGTTAACGTCGTTTAATGAGACTTCGGTTCCTTTCAACCGGAGACAGCCAGGTTTTTCCATTAAACTCCAGGTAGCAGCATTTGGATTACGCAAGAAATTCCATTTTAAATCAAGTGTTTTATTGTCAAACTCGTCTCGTATTGCTTGAGAAGGTGTCGATTGCAAAGGAAGCGTTTTAGTAGTAACTAACAGACTTGCTGTGTCCTGCTCATTAATAAATGGCCAGCCTTCCTTATTCCACTGCACGGGCATCAGGAATGTTTCGCGCCCCAAATGATGGTATGAACCTCCGGCAGTACGAAAGCCCAAAAACACTGTCCACCAGCTCCCGTCATGAGCTTGCACTAAATCGGCATGACCGGTACCCTGAATTTGGGTAATCATTCCGCTAATATTTCGATGCGTAAGAATAGGATTATCGGGGTTACTTTCGTAAGGCCCCCAAATATTTTTACTACGCGAAATGGTTTCCATGTGACCAAATTCAGTTCCTCCTTCGGCAACCATCAGATAATACCAGCCATTTACCTTATAAATATGAGGAGCTTCAGGATATCGACCTCCCGTTCCGCTCCAAACATTTTTTATTTCGGAGAGTATTTTACCGGTTTTCAGATCAATCTCCGAAAAGTCTATGCCAATTTTGTCTTTGCTATATCCGGTCGACATAAAATATGTCTTCCCATCGTCATCAAAAAAGATAGTAGGATCGATCCCGCCTTGTTTAATCCAGGTTGGTTCACTCCATTCTCCGGCTGGATTATTGCTGGTAACGAAAAAATTCCCGCCACCGGAAACATTGGTGGTAACCATATAAAACGTTCCGTTATTATAACGAATAGTGGGAGCGTAAATCCCCCCGGAACTTCTGGCCTTCTCGAGCGGCAATTGCGACTGACGGGTAAGACAATGTCCAATTTGTTTCCAATGGATCAAATCTTTACTGTGAAAAACAGGCACCCCCGGAAAGAATTGAAATGAACTGGTAACCAAATAATAGTCTTCGCCAACCCTGCAAACGCTTGGATCAGGATAAAATCCCGGCAGAATTGGATTTTTATAGGAATTAACCTGCGAATAAAAATTGCTGAAAATAAATAAAGCAAGTAGGCTAGTAATCAATAGTTGCTTCATAAGGTCAAGTTAAAGAATATAAAGGCCAAAAATAGTATTTCATTTTATATAAACTAAGAATGTGAATAAAAATTGAACATGAACTAACGAAAAACAGTTCATAGTAACATTCGTTTCACAAATTGTCAATAATGAAGGTTAATAAAGTTCGTTTTTAATCGTTACTTTTGCATGCTAAATTTTCGAAAAATATGGATGATATCCAAAGTTTAAGGGAAGCACTCCGGCAGTCACCCGATAATCTTCCTTTGAAATTAATGCTGGCTGAGGCACTCATTAAGAGTGCATTATTCGCTGAATCTGAACAACTGTTAAAGGAGGTATTGTATCAACAACCCGATCATTCAAAAGGTACAATTTTATTAGCGCGAATTTATTTTCTTCAGGAAAAATATTCTACATCGCTTGTAATACTTGAACAACAAGCGCAATTACAACCCAATAACCCCGAAGTACTTTTATTATTTGCCAGAGCCTTATTTAAAGATGGATCAAAGGATCAAGCCAGAATTCAATACCAGAAAACTCTAAAAATTAATTCTTCCTATACGGATGAAGAAATGGATAAGGAATTCCGTTTGCGCCAGCATGGTAAAGCAATGGAAGAAGACGAAGATGAAATGGATGAAGATGATATCCGGAACTTCGAAAAACCATCCATCAATTTTTCGCATGTAGGTGGTATGAAATATGTGAAAGACCAGATTAGCCTCAAAATAATTAATCCATTAAAATTTGCCGATTTATATAAAGCCTACGATAAAAAAGTAGGGGGAGGAATTCTTTTATATGGCCCCCCTGGTTGCGGAAAAACCTATATTGCAAAAGCTACAGCCGGTGAAATAAACGCAAACTTTATTAGTGTTGGTATTCACGATGTATTTGATATGTGGCTGGGAGCCTCGGAACAGAAACTTCACAATTTTTTTGAAGTAGCCCGTAAAAATGCCCCATGTGTTTTATTTTTTGATGAAATCGACGCATTGGGAGCCAACAGGAACGACATGAAAAACCATGCCGGCAAACACGTTATAAATCAATTTTTAAGTGAGCTTGATGGCATAAGCAGCAATAACGATGGCGTTTTGATTTTAGGGGCTACAAATGTTCCATGGCATATCGATCCTGCTTTTCGTCGTCCAAACCGTTTCGACCGGATTGTTTTTGTACCACCACCAGATTTGGAAAGCCGCAAAAATATTCTGGAAATAATGCTTCAGAAAAAACCAGTAAAAGATATTGATATTCAAGCATTGGCAAAAAAATCGGCCGATTACTCCGGAGCCGATTTAAAAGCAGTTATCGACATTTGCATTGAAGACAAACTTACAGAGTCTTTTTCGAGCGGCGTCCCCACTCCTATCCAAACAAAGGATTTATTAAAAGCATTGGACAAGCATAAACCCACATCGGTGAAAGAGTGGTTTCAGGCAGCCAAAAACTATGCATTGTATGCAAACGATACCGGCCTGTACGATGATATTGCCAAGTATTTAAATTTGAAGTAACCTGCTTTTATGTATACAGACGCTCAATTACGCGCCCAGTTTTTTATCAATTCCCGCAGGTTCGACGAAGCCGAATCGCAACTAAAACAATCGTTAGCCCAAAATCCGCACGATGCAGGTGCATTAAACCTGTTAGCCTATTGCTGCCTGATGCAGAATAAAAACAAGGAAGCGCTTTCGCATATTGAATTAGCTATTGGTCAAGAACCTACCAATGGACGGCATTTTTATATTCGGGCCTTCATTAAATACGAGGACAGCGATTACAAAACTGCTGAAACCAATATTCTGGAAGCATTGGCGCTCGATTCCATGGAACCGGAATACTTTTCGCTGCTGGCAAATATCCGAATCCATACATCGCGCTTTAAAGAAGCGCTTGAGGCAGCAAACAGCGGACTTGCCATAGATGCTGAAAACCTATCGTGCTTAAATGCCCGCACTATTGCGCTTTTGAAGATGAAAAAAGCCGATGCCGCTTATGCTACCATTGAAAAAGCTTTAAACTACGACCCAACCGATAGTCAAACCCACACCACATTTGGTTTTGCGCTGCTCGAAAATGGAGAATCGAAACTTTCTTTAGTACATTTCCGCGAGGCATTACGCCTAAATCCTTCCAACGAAGGAGCACGCCGTGGAATTATCGAAGCAATGAAATCCCGTTACCTGATTTACAGGTTGTTTCTGCAATATGGGTTTTGGTTATCGCGCCTGAAAGGAAATGTTCAGTGGGCGTTTATCATTGGTTTATATTTTCTGATACAGGTTATCGATTCGGTGGCGAATTCTAATCCGGCACTTGCTCCATTCCTATCACCCATCATCTATATTTATGCTGCGTTTGTAGTTTTTACCTGGTTAATCATGCCAATTTCAAACTTGTTTTTGCAAATGAATAAATTTGGAAGGTTTGCGCTCAATAAAACCGAAAAAACATATGCCATGATAATTGGAATTTTACTTGTCATTGCAGGTTTTAGCATCATTGGACTATTAACCACCCAGAAAGCTTATTTCTTCGATATGGCGGTGGTAACTGTAAGTCTTTGCCTACCGCTCGCTGTAATGCAGCACATCACCCGCAAAACTCATTTACAGGGAATGTTTGCCATTATTGGCTTTATGATATTAGTAGGAATTAGTATGGTTGTTTTTTCTTTCATTGGAAAAGGAACAGGGCCGCTATTTATGATATATATTGTATCTGCCCTGGGCTCTCAAATCCTGGCAAATTATTACTTATCAAAACGCTGAGAAAAAGGAATGTTTCGTAACTTTAATAGCAAAATCAGTTCTATGCGGTTCTCAGGAAAATATAAAATCGCGCTTCTGTGCATCTTTGCAGTTGTTTTGTTATATTTTACTTTCCGATCTCCCATTCTTCGGTTTGTTTTCTCGAAAGTTCAGGCGAAACTAAAAAACAATTACGCACTGACCCTGGAAGCTAAAACTGTAAAATTTAAAGGGTTTAAAACTGTTTATTTCCAAGACCTTAAGCTTAGTCAGGATTCCAATATATTGTTGTACATCGACTCACTAGCGCTTAACCCCCGGTTTTTTGCTGCTTTAAGAGGAAAGATTTTATTGAAAGAAATTGATATTCAACAAGGTACTTTTAATTTTGACATTAATCATCTCCGAAACATCAAAAAGATTACTGCCCAACTACCTTCAGACACTTTGATTCCTCCTGTTTCCGAACCGGTGAATTTCTCAAAACTTACCAACAGGCTTATTAATACCTATTTTCAATATGTTCCTTCGCGGTTAAACATTAATAAATTCAATATTGCCTATAAGCGCGACACACTGTTTGTTTCACTTACACTAAATGAATTTCATTTAAAAAACAACTCATTCTCAGGATCAACTTATATACAGGATAATAAAATTACAGAAACTCTTCTTGTCAAGGGAACAATTGATAGTTACAATGATCAGATTTCCTTTAATATTACTAACGTTGAGAAAAAAAACATAACCCTCCCCTATATACAATTTCGCTGGAACACGCTAATCTCTTTCGACAGTTTATCGGGCTATTTTGGAGTTGAATCATACCGAAGTGGAGTATTGCAAATGAAAATAAAATCAGGAATCCATAATTTTATTGTTAATAACAAACGTATTGGCCCCGATCCCGTAATTACCCAATTTGGCAGTGCTAACCTGAATTTGAATGTTTCCGAACGGGCTGTTGAAATAGATAGTACCTCCACACTGGCCTTTAATAAAATTCGCTTTTCCCCTTATTTTAAATTGGAGAAAAATCCCGACCGTAAAGTTATATTCAAAATCATCCGGCAGGAATTCGAAGCTGACAAACTTCTAAAATCCTTTCCCGATGGATTATTCGAGAATATTACCAAGCTCGAAACCAAAGGTAACCTTATTTATAGCCTGAACTTTGCCATTAATCTGGATAATCCGGACAGCGCCTTGCTACACTCGCGCCTTGAAAAGAAAGATTTTGCAATTTTGAAATATGGTGGGGACGATTTCCGGAAAATGAACGGAGATTTTCGATACGATGCTTTCGATAGAGACCGTTTTGTTCGTTCCTTTATTATTGGCCCTGAAAACCCTGATTTTGTGTCGCTGGACCAAATTTCGCCTTACCTCAAATACTGTATCCTAACCTCCGAAGATGGAGATTTCTTTTATCACCGGGGCTTTAACGAAAACGCTTTTCGCGAATCGATTTCTAAAAATATTAAGGAAAAGCGCTTTGCTAGAGGAGGTTCTACCATTTCGATGCAATTAGTGAAAAATGTTTTTTTAAGCCGTAAAAAAACGATTGCCCGCAAAGTGGAGGAAATGCTAATTGTATGGATGATAGAAAACCTGCGTCTTACGAGCAAAGATCGTATGTTTGAAGTGTATCTGAATATTATCGAATGGGGACCGGATATATATGGCGCCAAAGAGGCTGCACGATTCTACTTTAATAAACCTGCATCGCAAATTAACTTAAAAGAAGGAATATTTTTGTCCAGCATTATTCCCAGGCCACGGGGATTTAAATATGCCTTCGACACTACCGGTCATTTACGGAGCCACTATGCGGGTTATTATCGCCTCTTGAGCGGCATAATGCTTCGAAGGAACCAAATAGCGCCCGAGGACACTTTCAATCTAAAGCCAGACCTGGAATTAGTAGGTGCAGCAAAATATTATCTTACCAAACCCGATACAATTCGGGAGGATTCAATTTTCTTTATTGAACCACGGGGATTTCAGCTGGAAGCAATGCCTCTAAAGGTAGAAGAAACTGATATTGATCAATAAAAATTCTGGTTCATTGTTTCTATATTCAAAAATTAAAGCTTTTCTACCGGAGGTAAATCGCTTTTTCTATATTTACTTCTCAAAAAACAGCTATGTCAAAAACTATTAAATGGGGTATTCTTGGAACTGGATTTATTGCCCGAAAGTTTGCAGAAGGACTAAAAGAAGTTAATAATTCAGAAATTTACGCTGTTGCATCCCGGAATTACAATACAGCCCAACATTTTGCCAACGGCTTCAATATTCCCAGGATCTATGGCTCCTATGAAGAGCTGGCAAAAGACCCGGAGGTGGATGTGGTGTATATTGCCACCCCTCACAACCTTCATTGCGAAAATACAATCATGTGCCTGGACAATGGCAGGAATGTTTTGTGCGAAAAACCTTTTGCCGTAAACGGTAGCGAAGTGCGCAAAATGATTTCAAAAGCGCAAGAAAAAAACCTGTTCTTAATGGAGGCAATGTGGAGCCGGTTTATTCCTCACATAATTAAGGCAAAGGATCTGATTGACAATGGCGCTATTGGCGAAGTGAAGTTTATGAGATGCGATTTTGGCATGAATTTCCCTTTCGATCCCAATCATCGTATATATAACCGGCAACTTATAGGCGGTTCCCTTTTAGATATTGGAATTTATCCGGTATTCCTTTCCCTTTTTCTGTTGGGAAAGCCTAATGCTGTAAAAGCAATTGCAGGAATTGGACAAACCGGCGTCGATTATAATTGCAGCATGTCTTTTCAGTACGATCAAGAACTTATTTCGGTATTATATTCCACTATTGTGGCAAAGACCGATATTACTGCCGAAATACACGGAACTAAAGGCAAAATTGTATTTGACGAGTGGTGGTTTACACCAGTAAATATTCATTTAGTCGACGAAGCCGGAAATAAAACAACTGTTCCGGTTGAATTCAAAGGCAATGGGTATAATTATGAGGCCGAGGAAGTTGTGAATTGTCTTCTGAACAATCAAACGCAAAGCAATAAAATGTCGTGGGATGCAAGTTTGGAACTCATTGATATTCTCGATAACATTCGGAAACAATGCAATATAACCTATCCGGGACACGATCTTTAATATCCGCAATTCAAATATCCATTATTTGTTAGCGCCGAGCAAAAAACCAGATAATAAAACTCAAAACATTCAGATTTAACCTTGAGCCTTTCCGAGATAAATGAAACGTTTTTTGCATGATTGGGAAGAGAAAACTAGTTTATAAGGAAATAAGGCTAAATGAATAATTAGTCTAAATTCATATTTTCTTTTCCCTTTGAAATTGGTTTTAAATGGTGCAAATTCTTCAATCTGATATCAACGAAAAATAATTTTACATTCTATTAACCAATAATCCAATTTTAAAAGCGTACTTTTGCATCCCAAAATTTTAATACACTTTTAAATACAAATGATTACTGTATCAAATTTAGAAATTCAGTTCGGAAAAAAGCCATTGTTTACGGATGTTAACTTAAAATTCACCCCCGGAAATTGTTATGGCGTGATTGGTGCTAATGGAGCCGGAAAGTCAACTTTTTTAAAAATACTCAGCGGAGACCTCGATCCTGCAAAAGGATCGATAATAATGGGAAAAGGAGAACGCCTCTCCGTATTAAAACAAGACCACTTTGAATTCGATAATTTCACTGTTCTTCATGCTGTATTAATGGGTCATACCGACCTGTTAAGGATTATGGAGGAACGGGATGCTATATACTCGAAAGTTGATTTTACCGATGCTGATGGACTCCGGGTTTCGGAACTGGAAGAGCAATTTGCAGAGATGGATGGCTGGAACGCCGAAAGTGACGCTGCAAACTTGTTAAGTGGTTTAGGGATCAAAGAGGAGTTACATCAAAAATTGATGAAAGAACTCAGCGGTAAAGAAAAAGTGCGCGTATTATTGGCTCAGGCATTATTTGGAAAACCTGATAACCTTCTTTTGGATGAGCCTACCAACGACCTCGATTTAGAAACAGTAAACTGGCTCGAAAATTACCTTTCGGAATTTGAAAATACCGTTTTGGTTGTTTCGCATGACCGGCATTTTCTGGATTCTGTTTCTACCCATACCGTGGATATCGATTATGGCCGTATTGAATTATTCCCGGGAAATTATACATTCTGGTATGAGTCAAGCCAATTAGCATTGCGTCAGCAGCAGACTCAAAACAAAAAAGCAGAAGAGAAAAAGAAAGAGCTCCTGGAATTCATTGCCCGCTTTAGCGCCAATGTGGCTAAATCGAAACAGACCACCAGTCGTAAAAAGATGCTCGAAAAGCTTAATTTCGAAGAAATTAAGCCCTCAACCCGTAAATATCCCGGTATTATTTTTACCCCAAGCCGCGAACCGGGAACCCGTATTTTAGAGGTTACCAACCTAAGTAAAACGGTAGAAGGAGAAATGCTCTTTAAAAACGTAAATTTCACCATCGAAAAAGGGGATAAAGTAGCATTTTTATCGCGCGACCCCAGGGCCATGACTGCTTTATTCGAGATTATTAACGAAAAAACTACTCCCGATACAGGAACCTACGAATGGGGGGTAACCATCACCAAAGCTTATCTCCCTCTCGATAACTCCAAATTTTTCGAAACAAAATACAACTTGTTCGATTGGTTGGCACAATACTCCAACGATACCAGCGAGTTTTACCTGAGAGGATATTTGGGGAAAATGCTATTTTCGGGTGAAGAGGTGTATAAAAAAGCAAGCGTATTATCAGGAGGTGAAAAAGTGCGTTGCATGATTTCGCGCATGATGCTTTCGGATGCAAATGCCCTGGTTCTCGATTCTCCTACGAACCACCTCGATCTGGAATCTATTCAGGCATTTAATAACTGTTTAACCCGTTATCCGGGAATTGTTTTAATGTCGTCGCACGACCGCGAATTTGTACAAACTGTTTGTACCCGTATTATCGAACTCACTCCAAACGGAATTATCGATAAACAAATGGAATACGACGATTATATTACAGATGAGGCTTTGAAAGAAGTACGCGATAAAATGTACCGGTAAAGAGAAACTTTATCTGCCCCTAGTATTGGATAAATTTAAATGTCAAATCTAACAGGGATTCAAACTCTTTTCCGGTATCTAAACCATCTTCATCGTTCGATTCATAATACCAATCGACGGCAACTTCTTTTGCCGTTTTATTAGCTTTGGCATTTTCGAGCATGCTGAATATCTGCTTCGAACTAGCGGTATTCATGTATTCAAGGTGCATTTCAAATAAGAATTTTTCAGTAGGAAGCTGAGATATCCAATTCAAAATTGGTTGATAAAATGCAATAGGATCTTCTGTTAACGATTTGCCCGAAACTAAAATTTTCCCTGATAAGTGGCATTCCAGTTTTGGAGTCTCTTCGGAAGGTTGTATTATAATTGGTTCCATAACTTACGCTCATTTAAATTCCGTATACGGAAAATCTCCTGAAGCTGGTTCGAATTTAACACTGGTTTTTGATGAATTTTTTAACGAATCACCATATCGTCTATCACCTTTTCCCCTACCCTGTCGTTTACAGCCTTAACCATTTCTGAGCGCATCATGCTCAATTCAGCACGCACAATAGACGAATTAAGCTTAATAAACATAACCCTTTGGTGAATAGTTACATCACGTAAATGGCGCTCTACGGTCTTCCCCATCATATCTTTCCATACACGAATAGCCTGAACTTCTTTGAGCTTAGTCTTGATCTGAAGTTGATCGAGAATTAGGTCAACTACTTCCTTGATATTTTGGGTATTGGACCTTTTCATATTACTTCCCGGATATTATCCTGTGATATCTCAAATATCTTAAAATCACTGGTTACTTCATTCATTAATTGCGAAATATTATTACGATCGGTATCGGTAATAAATATCTGGCCAAAAGTATTTCCCGAAACCAGTTTTATAAGCTGCATAACACGAACGGCATCGAATTTATCGAATATATCGTCGAGCAACAAAAGGGGGATTTTACCGGTTTTTTCTTTCATCAGACTCAGCTCTGCGAGCTTTAACGACACCAATAAAGTTTTTTGCTGCCCTTGCGACCCAACTCTTTTCATAGGATACCCATTTTGCATAAAAACAAGGTCATCTTTATGAATCCCAACTGTGGTGTATTCCAACGCCAAATCCTTTTGTACAGCCTGCTTAAGAAGTACGTCCAAATCTGCCCTATCAAGCTGAGTATCGTATCTGACTTCCACCTGTTCCAAATCGTTCGAAATATGCTTGTAAAAAACAAGAAATAGTTCCCGCAACTCTTCAATAAACAGTTTTCGGGTTTTATAAATCGACTCGCCATAAAGACAAAGCTGACTGTCCCATACATCGAGCATATCTCTGTCGGTTTTTCCGGAGCGGGAAAAATCTTTAAGAGTGCTGTTTCGCTGAGCTAGTGCTTTATTATATTTTATCAGACAATCGAGATAGTTTTTATCGTATTGCGAAATTGCCCCGTCAATAAACTTGCGGCGGTCTTCACTTCCGCCATAAATAAGTTCTGCATCTGAGGGCGATGCAATAATCAATGGAATTAAGCCAATGTGATCCGATAATTTATCGTATCCTTTTTTATTTCGTTTAAGAACCTTTTTCTGACTCGTTTTAAAACCGCAACTAATTGCTTCCGGGGAATCGTCTAATTCGAAATTACCCTGAATCAGAAAAAAATCTTCGCCATGTTTAATATTTAAAGAGTCGGATGCCGTAAAATAACTTTTACATAACGAAAGATAATGGATTGCATCGAGCAGATTTGTTTTCCCGGAACCATTTGGCCCTACAAAACAATTAATTTTAGGGGAAACAGTAAGATCCAGCTCACCATAGCTTTTAAAATTTATCAGATGAAGGGAATTAAGGGAGATATTCATAAACAATTGCTTGCCTGCAAAAATAGGGAAATTACCAATGTCTTTTAAAAAAGATGCTAACAATCCGCAACCGGCTTGAGATATAACTTCTAAAAAAATTCAACAATATTTTTTGTTTTAGGCAAAAAAATTACCTTTGCGATTGCTTTTTCAAAAACAAATAAAAAAAAACCAATGTCTAAAGAGAAAAAGGAGTCGTCCGCTGAACAGAAAGTTGAAAGCATTGAACATGCATTATCTAAAACTGAAAAGTACATAGAAGAAAACCGTAAAAGTCTTTCCATTATAGTAGGTGGAATTCTAGCGATAGTTCTTATTTATGTTGCCTTTACCAAGTTTTTCCTTGGCCCGAGAGAAGATAAAGCCATAAACCAAATGTATATTGCCGAGCAATATTTCGAAAAAGATTCGTTTAAACTCGCGTTAAACGGCAATGGTATTTATCCCGGGTTCCTCGAAATTATTGACGATTATGGTTTTACAAAGGCGGCAAATCTTGCTAAATGTTATGCAGGAATATGTTACCTTCGTTTAGGTGATTTTGAAAATGCAATTACTTACCTTGAGAAATTCGACTCCGACGACAAAATGATTTCGAATGTTGCCATAGGAGGAATTGGCGACGCATATGCCGAATTAGGTAAAACCGACGACGCAATCAAGTATTATCAACGTGCTGCCGATCATGTGAAAAATGAATTTACTTCCCCTATTTATCTAATGAGAGCTGGTATTTTACTGGAAGAAAAAGGCGATTTTCAAAGAGCTGCAGATGTTTATTCACGTATCGAAAAAGAATATTCGAAAAGCTCTGAAGCCCGTCAGATTGAAAAATATATTACCCGCGCTAAAATTAAAGGGAATATTAAATAAAACCATTTACAATCATTATCATATAATTGTCCGGCTCTAATAGCCGGACTTTTTTTATTTAATAAATTTTGTTATGGCCACAAAATATAAAAACTTATCGTCGTACAATGAAAATTCCGTTCCGAATGCTGCCGGAATGAAAATTGGAATCGTAGTGGCTGAGTGGAATGATAAAATTACCTTCTCCCTGCGGGATGGTGCTGTTCAAACCCTGGCCAAACATGGAGTTATAGAAGATGATATTTTAGTGGTAACTGTGCCTGGTACATTTGAGCTTACCTTAGGAGCACAATTAATGGCCGAAAAAGAGGTAGATGCTGTGATTTGCCTTGGATGTGTTATTCAGGGCGAAACCCCTCATTTCGATTACATTTGTCAGGGAGTAACCCAGGGAATTACTCAATTAAACATGAATTATAATATCCCCATAGTGTTTGGCGTGCTGACAACAAACACACTCGAACAGGCTCAAGACCGCTCCGGGGGCAAACATGGAAATAAAGGGGATGAAGCTGCGATTACAGCTATTAAAATGGTTCAACTTAAACGTGATCTGGAAGCTTAAGAAAATCTCGGCCTTCCTCTTAAATTCTAATAAAACAGCATATATCTTCCTGATTCAATAAATTGTTTTAAGAAGCTTACAGGGTTAATAATCCAGAAAGCTTCTCAAACAATTACCCTTGATATATTGAAAGAGTATACCTGACAAATTCTTCCCTCTTTAACATTTCTTCAAAATAATTCCAAGCAACAGTAAATTGAGATAATTCCCTTGATGCACCTGCGTTATAATACTCCGACATACAACAAAGAAAAAGCCGGTTTATTGCAAAAAAGCAAATAAACCGGCTTCCCTACAGATGATATTAATTACTTCTTAGGAGGTAATTTCATTCCTCGTTCTTTCGCCATTTTTTCGAGTCGGTCCTGAAATTTCGATTTCTTAACAGGTTTCGCCTTATGCGCATGAATTTGCTTTAGAATTTTCTGCTCGTCAATCATTCGCTTAAACAGCTCGTTTTGACCAATTGTTATTACGTTGGCTAAGAAATAATAGTAAGTTAAACCTGCGGAGAAGTTATTGAGAACAAACATAAACATTACCGGCATTATATACATCATGGTTTTCATACCAGGAAGCTGTGCATCGCTCATTTGTGCCTGGTTACTCATTTTCATGCTTAATAATGTCGAAACGGTCATTAAAATGGTAAACAAACTTATATGGTTCCCATAAAATTGGGTAATTAACGGAATGTTTTGAGTCCACGAAAAGATTGAATCGTAGGTAGAAAGGTCATCAGCCCATAAAAAGCTTTGTTGACGCAATTCGAATGAAGATGGGAAAAAGTAAAACATCGCAAATAGAATAGGCATTTGCAATAACATTGGCAAGCATCCGCCCATTGGACTGACCCCCGCTTTTTTATACAACGCCATAGTTGCTTGTTGACGTTCCAGTGCTTTGTCCTTTGGTATCTTTGCATGGATTTCATCAATCTGAGGCTTTAAAACCCTCATTCGCGCCTGCGACAGGTACGATTTGTACGTTAAAGGAAACAGTACAATTTTAATAAGAATGGTCAATAATAAAATTATAATACCGTAATTGGAAATATAATTATCTAACCAGTTAAAAACTGGAATGATGCAATATTTGCTAATCCAGCGCAACCAACTCCAACCAAGCGGAACAATTTGCTCAAGATCCTGCTTGTATTGTTTTAGGGTATTATAATGGTTTGGACCAAAATAAAACTGAAAAGGCGCCGTGAACTGTGCTTTATGATCGTATGCAACCGATAATGCGGCGTCGAAATTTTTAAGGTACTTGCTACTATCATCTAAACCGGTAGTTTTTATAGCTATGTTATCAAATTTATTTCCTGCAATTAGTATCGAAGAAAAGAAATGTTGCTTAAAAGCGACCCATTTGGTACTGGTAGGAATGTCTTTTTGTTCTGTTTGACCAGCTTTCGACCGGGCACTTAGTTCATCCACATCTTCGCCCAAATGTTTGTATACAATTGTTGTATAGTTATTTTCGTTTTCACGGCCCTTTTCTTGCATAGGAACATTTATGTTCCACAGAATATCCAGGGTATTGTAGTTAGCTGCAATAACAGAATCCATCCCAACCAGGTTGATTTTAAAATCGACCATGTACGATTCAGGTGCTAAAGAATAAACATACTCCAGGTATTTGTTTGCTCCGGCATAAAGCCTCATAGAAACAGTACCTGCTTTTTGTCCTTTGCTTACAACAATATTATTATTTTCTTCAAGAGGTTTAAAATACAAATCGTTTGTAAAAATGGTCCTGTTTTGGGTGGTAGGAATATTTAAACCAAAAACGGCTGAATCACCTTTAAACAAAAATAAAGCAGATGAATCGTAGCGGTGATATTCTTTTAATTGCACCGAATAAGGCCTTCCTCCTTTTGTAGAAATCGTTAACTTAATTTTTTCGTTTTCGAGGGTAAAAAATCGGTTTGTATCGATGGCTGCTTCAGCGAATGCACCAAATGTTGTATTTAACACTTTACTTATCGCCGAATCGGTTAATTGACTAACCTCTTCTTGAAGTGATTTAACCGGCGAAGTTGAATTCGACTCGGTCTTTGCCTGTTCCCGTTGAACCTGAGCAGCTGAATCGCGCGAATATTGCTGCCTTTTGTCCGCTTCGGAAGGTTTATTAAAAACACTCCAAAGCACAAATATCAAAGCGATTAATATGATGCCAAAAATTGAATTTCTATCCATTTCTAATTTTTATTATTGTCTGAAAAAACGTTGCAAAAGTATAAAAAAAGCTGATACCACAAGAAAGGAGTTTCTTAATGTTTATAGTTATAATTCATTAAGAAACTCCAATGTATGAGGACAGGGCATTATGCCATTTTATTTTTTAGTTTCGGAAAAATGGATGGCTGCTTTTACGAAATCGATAAACAGCGGATGGGGATTTAACACATTACTGCTATATTCCGGATGAAATTGAACTCCCACAAACCAATCCAAATTGGAGTTTTCGATTATCTCAACCAAATTATTTTCGGGATTTATCCCAGCAGCAATCATACCTGCTTTTTCAAAAACGCATAAATACTCGTTATTAAATTCGTACCGATGGCGATGCCTTTCGGAAATTTCCTTTTTATTATAAGCTGCAAATACCTTTGTATTTTCTTTTATTACGCAAGGATAAGCACCTAGACGCATCGTTCCCCCTTTTTCGGTAACACCTTTTTGTTGTTCCATTAGGTCAATTACCGGATAAGGCGTTGATCGAACCATTTCGGTTGAGTGTGCAGCTGTATATCCCATAACATTGCGGGCAAACTCAATAACAGCTACCTGCATTCCGAGGCATATACCCAAATACGGTTTATTATTTTCGCGGGCATATTTTGCTGCCAGAATTTTCCCTTCGATGCCTCTCTCACCAAATCCCGGAGCAACAACAATTCCATGTAAAGGTTTTAATTTCGCGATATAGTTTGTTTCGTTAATCTCTTCCGAATGAATCAACTGAAGATTAACTTTGCATTCGTTTTTTGCACCGGCATGAATAAAGGATTCGATAATAGATTTGTAAGCATCCGGTAATTCAACATATTTCCCAACCAAACCAATGGTAACATCCCTTTTAGGATTTTTAAGTTTCTTTAAAAACTCTTTCCATTCTGTCAATTTTGGAGGATCGGAAATATTCGCCTGTAGTTTCTTCAGAACGGTTATGTCCAGCTTTTCCTTCTGCATGGTAAGCGGAACCTCATAAATCGTTGATACGTCAATAGATTCAATAACTGCAGAAGCATCAACGTTGCAGAAAAGAGCTACTTTTTTCCGGATATCATCATTCAGGCTTTTTTCGGTGCGAAGCACCAGAATGTCAGGCTGAACTCCGTTTTCGAGCAATGCTTTTACGGAATGCTGTGTTGGTTTGGTTTTTAATTCACCGGTAGCCGCTAAATAGGGTACCAGGGTAAGGTGAATTACCAAAGAATTAGCCGATCCCAACTCATATTTCAACTGACGAACCGCTTCAATATAGGGTAAAGATTCAATATCGCCCACTGTACCGCCAATTTCGGTAATTACCATATCGAATTTATGCTGCGATCCTAATAGCTTGATTCTTCTCTTAATTTCGTCGGTAATATGCGGTACCACCTGTACTGTTTTTCCAAGGTAATCGCCACGCCGTTCCTTATTAATTACCGACTGGTAAATTCTACCGGTAGTAACATTATTGGCCTGTGTAGAAGGCACACTCAAAAAACGTTCGTAATGGCCCAGATCAAGATCTGTTTCTGCACCATCAACAGTTACATAGCATTCGCCATGTTCGTAGGGATTAAGCGTACCCGGATCGATATTAATATATGGATCGAGTTTTTGAATGGTTACAGCATACCCACGTGCCTGTAAAAGCTTCGCAAGGGAAGCTGAAACAATTCCTTTTCCTAACGAGGATGTTACTCCTCCTGTAATAAATATGTATTTTGTTGTTGTCAATTTTATCTCCTTTACTATTCAAACTATTCGTCCAAATTATCTATCATTTTAATTTTTTCTTCGAGCATTGCGATTTCTTCTTTGCTGGCATCTATTTTACGACGAACCTCAGCTATCATTTGCTCTGCATTTTTTGATTTCGCAAAGAAACCAATATTATTTTCCCAAACCACAATATCACTTTCGAGCTGTTTCAATTTGTTCAGATACTTATCGCGCTCATTAAAAAGTTTCCGATCAGACTTAGGCTTATTCGAAATATTGTCAATTTTACTCTTGAAGCGAACGAGGTTCTTTTGACCTTCATCCATCTTAAAGTTTTCAAATTGCTTATTTATAGCTTCCCGATATTTCAATTGCACTTCTTCTTTTACTTTAATTGGAACAAAGCCTATTTCACTCCATCGCCGCTGAAAATCTTTTAACTGCTGAAAATTTTCTTCAGGATTTTCTATAGGTATAAAAGCCTGTATTTCTTCAATAAGTTGGATTTTCAACTTATAATTCTCATCGTACTGGGTGTCTATAGTGCTGAAATATTCCGATTTCCGTTTAAAGAAATGATCACAAGCTGCACGGAAACGTTTCCAAATTACATCGGAGTATTTACGTGGCACCGGACCTATTTCTTTCCATTTTTTCTGAAATTGGATTAAATCTTCCGTAGCAGCCTTCCATTCAACTGAGTCTTTCAAAGATTCGGCCTGGATGCATAAATCAGTTTTTAGCTGAAGATTATTATTCTGCTCCTCTTTATTTTGAGAGAAAAATTCGCGTTTACGAGCAAAGAAATTATCGCATGCAGCCCTGAACCGGCTATATACTCTATTATTATCCTTCTTGGGAGCAAATCCAATAGTACGCCAGACTTTCTGAAGTTCTACCATCTCCTGGTAATACTTTTCCCAATCTTTAGGCGACTTAAGTTCTGTATTGTTAATCTCTTCGGCCCTTTCGCACAATAGGACTTTCTGATCGAGGTTTTTCTTCTGATTATCTTTTAGCGACTCAAAATATTCCTGATGCTTTTTATTAATTTTTGAAGTAATGGCTTTAAATCGTTCCCAAATATCCGATTTCATTTCCTGAGGAACCGGGCCGACCTCACGCCATTGCTCGTGATATTTTTGCAATAACTTAAACGATTTTACAATAGAAGGTTCCAAAAGCAACTCTTCCGATTTTTCGCAAATCTCAAGTTTCGCTTCCATATTACGCTTCAGATCAAGATCGCGAAGTTCTTTATTTATCTTGATAAAATCGTAAAATATTTCTACATAGTGGTGGTATGTTTCCCAAAGGTCTTTCAGGTTTTGTTGTGGAACTACCCCAACAGACCGCCAACGGGTTTGCAGGTCTCTAAAAACATGAAAAGTTTCATTGATTGATTCGTTACGATTAACCAAATCCTTAATCTCTTCAATAATTTTATACTTTTCCTTTAGGTTATGATGTTTTTCTAATTCGAGTTTTTCGTTGTGAGCTGTTTTAAGATCACGGTATTGCTTTAAAAGTTCTTTTAACCGTTCCTCGGCACTGTCTGGTTCCAAAATAACAGCTTCCGGATCTTCACCCTTTTCTTCGGCAACTTTACGGAGGCTATCCAACTCAGCACGTACGCGCTTATAAAAATTAATTTTCAGGCTTTCAACATTTTGCCTGATTGCTTCTACGGATCTCGATTTCAGAAGAAAATCCAGGGTTTTGATGATTTCTTCCTTGGTAAGAATAGAATAGTCTTCCACAGGTTCGCCATGAACTTCTTCAAGGGTTGAAACATCAATCAGATTGGCAGGGTCTTCATTTAATTCCTCATCATCGTCATGATCAACCGGATGCAATAATTCATGGAGTTCTTCATTACTGGGAATTACAGGTTCTTCAGTTTCAATTTCTGAAACAGGTTCTTCCATATTTCCAACAGGATCAGATTGTTCATCAGCCTCCCCAATCAGTTTTTCAGTACTTGAAATGGCAGGTTCAACCCCTGAAATTTCTGTTGTAGTTATTTCTGTATTTTCAACAGGAATGGACTGTTCATCCGCCTCCCCGTTAAATTGTTCGTTACGAACAGAGTCTTTGTTATCGAGCATATCCATGAGCTAAACCGTTCAAAATTTGAAAGTACGAAAATATATATTTGCCCTGTAATACTCAAAGAAAATACCGAAATAAAAAAGAAGGACTGTTGGGATGCAATATGAGACTGTCTTTTTATACCAGAAGAAGAATAAGTTGGAAAGGATTTAGAGGATAGTTATTATAATGCAGTAAGCTAATAATCTGAATAATAAAAATTACAAATAATTCTCAGTAAGGGTTAAAAATCACAAAACCTGCTCGTTGGGCAGGTTTTGTGTAAATTAAACAATAATTCAATTATTCTTTATCGTATACCAAAGTTGCTTTAAACTCACCACGGGGCGACGAGGAAGTGCTTTCAACGGTGATTGTATTATCAGTACTAGGTTTATAAATTTCTGTCGACTTGATTTCCATAGTACTTCCATCTCTTTCGAAAATTGTGATGGAATTAATGGTTAATATCTTTCCGTCGGCAGACCAGGAAGCTGTTGACTTCCGTTGACGGTTGTTTGAAGAATTATCGGTTTCCTTTCCATCGAAAGTTACTTTTTCGGTATTGGTAAATTCCTCACCCGATTGTCTAACTGATGTTTTATCAATCGAAAGCATGGTAGCGTCCTGGGTTATCTTCATTTTGGTTGCAGCCATCCGTCCACGTCCCTCACCCAATTGACCTTTACTTTCATTAAACTTCCAGGAGCCCGAAAAATCGGTTTTCTTATCCTGAGCACTTACAATTGCCGAAGACAAAAGAAATAATACTACAAGACAAAGAGTTGAAATGTTAAAATTCACTTTAAAAGATTTGTCATTTGCGTTTAATTTTGTTTTCATAGGAGGAAAATTATTGGTTAATATTAAGAGGTAAGGATACTTATACTTTTAAAGTCCTTCCTGGTTAGTAACACAATTTTCAATTTACTTGTGGTTCGTACTTAAATAAATTAATAAATAAATATAAATCATTAATTATCAAATCCTCCTAAAATATTTAACAACATTTTCCTGGAGTTGATCTTCCATGAAAATGTTGTTAAATTAAAACAACTGTATTTAAGCAACTAACTTATTAAGATATTCAACCACTCCCTGAGGGTCGGGAGAATAATGATCAGCTCCAATCTTCAGGCAAAAATCCAGGTTTACAGGCGCACCACCTACGCATATTTTAACATCAGGAGCTTGATCCCTAATATCTTTTACAATTTTTTCCATGTTCACCATCGTGGTGGTCAACAAGGCCGAAAGAGCTACAGCACTTGCTTTGGTCGACAAAATATGTTCAATAAACTTTTCAGATTTAACATCCACTCCAAGGTCGATTACTTCCCATCCGCTTCCTTCAACCATCATGGCAACTAAGTTTTTCCCAATATCGTGAAGGTCACCTGCAACGGTGCCAATAATAAATTTACCTTTTCGTACCACTTCTCCCGAAGTAAAAAAAGGTTTTAAATGCTGCATACCGGTACTCATAGCTTTTGCCGACATTAACATTTGAGGAACAAAAACTTTATTTTCGGAGAATTTTTTCCCTATCCTATCCATCCCTAATACAAATCCTTTATTTAGGATTTCAACAGGAGGGATACCTTGCTCCAGTGCAAGTTTTGTTAGTTCATCTGCTCCATCTTGACCTTTCATGTCGGGTGGATAAGGCGACACCTTATTAATTTTACCAAATTCTACACAATAAGCAATTTTTTCAAGTATATTTTCCATTTTTCAATATGTTAGGGAGTTTTTAAGTAGTTTATTTTTATTAAATTTTTCTATAGTTTCAAAAAACACAATTATGTTATCCACAGGAACCCCCGGAGGAGTATCACACCCTGAAGATAGTACAAAATTAGGATATTCTTCTGTAGCTGCCAACAATTGATTCGTCAGTAAATTCATTTCTTTTGTTGTAGCCATTTTAAATACACTCACCGGATCCAAGTTTCCCATAACAAGAATTTCAGGAGGAACTTCTTTAAGCACCTGAATTATATCAATCTTGTTACCAAAATGCAAGCCAAAAGCTCCCGTATTAATCATCGATTGTGTTAAATGCCCAGTGTTGCCGCAGTTATGAAGGATAAACAAAAATTGATCATCCTGAACAGCCTCTACAACGCGCTTTACATAAACTGAAGAAAACTGATCGCACATAGATTCATCAAGCAAACCGGCTGCAGGTTCGGCCATTATTATGCCATTTATTCCGGTCTTTTTCATCTCAATCGCATACGATATGAGAAATTGAGTACACTTTTCTAATAGTAGGGTTATTGTTTCGGGCTCAATAAAAGCAGCTGTCATTATCTCGGTCATATCAAATAGCCGTCCGGCCAATGAAAATGGACCTATACACCCGCCAAGCACAGGCCGGTCGTGAATATTCTCTGCCGCCAAACGTGATGCTTTTAAGTATTCTGAAACCCTTCCTGACTGTATATTTGGAATTTTAAGATTAGCCACCGAATCGAAATCCGAAACAAGTCTATCTGAAACTGCAGGCACCTCATGTTCTCCAAAAATAATTTTACAACCAAAAGCCTCGGCTTCAACAGTTAAATCCATAATTATGGTAGATGCAGCGGTTGGAAAACTATCTGCCAATGCCTTAATAGCAAGGTAATGTAATTCCCCATTCTTTACAGCATCAATTACTCTTTTCCCTGTCAGTTCAATACCGGGATGAGTCATTATTGGCATTGCCACACGCTTTTTGCCTTGAATCAGCGCATCTTTCCATTGCTTCATATTTATTTTTACCATTCCTTCTATTCTTTATTTAGGTAACTCTAATGCATTATTCAATGGGCATCTCTGCCTGCAAACAAAATTAATTGAATATTCTATTGAATATTAGTACTTTTGCCTTCACTCGAAACCTTTTTCATGCAAAGGTTTCCGGTAACCTTTGCATGAATCAAACATGCTGTAAAACATAATTTATTTATATCTATACCTGCATATTGCCAAAGAATGAAAAAAAATCAAGCCTCATTAAAAGATATAGCCAAAGCATTAAATCTATCGATTTCTACTGTTTCGAGAGCATTGCGCGACACAGGCGAAATACATCCTGAAACGCAGAAAATAGTTTTAGAATTAGCCGAAAAACTTCAATACAAACCGAACCCTTTGGCAATGGGATTGCTTAAAAACCGAACACATACAATTGGTGTTATAATTCCTGAAATTGAGAATTCGTATTTCTCAAATATCCTTAGGGGAATTGATAAAATAGCGGATGAAAATGGTTTCCGCCTGATTACTAGTTACACAAACGAATCGCAAAAAGCAGAAGTTAGGGCAGTAAATGATCTGCTTTGTTCTCGGGTTGATGGGATAATAGCTTGTCCAGCCAATGAATTAACTGACTATGTCCACTTTCAAAATCTTGTTGACGATGAATTCCCTATTGTTCATATCGATAGGGACTGCCCAGAACTTATTACCACAAAAATTTTAACCAATAATTTTACTTCGGCTCTAATAATGGTCGATTACCTTGTAGAAGCAGGTTGCAGGCGAATAGCGCTTATCACAAATCTGGAACCATTATCGGTTGGCAGGCAGCGATATGATGGATATCAGGAGGCTTTGCGCAAACACCAAATTCCTTTTGACAGAAAATTAATTATTCATGGAAACTTAGGCATTACAACTTCCATAGAAGCAGCAAAAAACCTATTGGAATTAGACCCTTTACCCGATGCAATTATTTGTAATAACGATACTGTTGCTATGGCCACCATGAAAGTTTTAAAAGACAATGGACTGAAGATTCCAGAAGATATTTCTGTAATTGGGTTCAGCGACGACCATTTTTCTTCATTTTTGGAACCGGCGCTCACAACAGTAAGCCAACCTGCCTATTTAATTGGAATGAAAGCCATGGAGTTAATTCTTCAAATGTTAAACAACGAAATCCCTATTAATAAAGATATACGGATAGTGCTCGACTCAGCAGTAGTAATTCGAAATTCCACCAAAGCATCGCTTATAAAGTAAATATTGCAGGTCTACATAAAAAAATAAGAATGTAAACAAGAGTTGTACTCGCATATTAAAACCATTTATTTATGCTTTATCACGCTTTACTAAAATAGGCAAACAAAAAAATACCGCGAATTAGAAAACATGTATATAATTGTATAATAAAAATTTGCACCTAATTCACTTTCGAAAAACAAATAATATGATAAATATCTTTGGTTATTTGAATTCTAAATAACTATATTCGCATCTTAAATTCAAGTAATAATCAATTTGGATTTGTTGGTTAGTAAAAGGCCTGGTCGAGATGACACGGCCTTTTTTTATTTACCGTTTGGATTTAAATAAAGGAACTCATGCACTAACAATTGAAACCTCATTTTATTAAATTAAAAGCTTCACCCCTATTTCTGAAATAAACAATAAAACTTATAGAATTGTAGTATCTAAAGAAAAAATGAAGAACTATATCTGTTCTTTTATAAATACTTTTTTATACTTTTCAATTTTAAAAGATACCTACTAAATACATTCCTAATAAAGTTAGAAAAGAGATAATTATCCAATAACTAAACTGCAAAAACAATGAATCAAAATGACTCGTCCAGACGTCTGTTTCTGAAAAAGACTCTTTCGTTAACTGCCCTTGCAGCCACCCCTTCCATTTTCCCGCAATGGTTGCATGGCTCTGAAATTCCTGCAATAAATCTTGCAGCCCCCGGAGAAAGGGTTAATCTTGCCTGTTGCGGAATTGGTAACCGGGGCGGAGAAATTATTGAAGCCTTATACAATACAGGTTTGGCAAACATTGTAGCACTTTGCGATGTAGATATGGGTGCTCCCCATACGCTAAAAACGCTGCAAAAATTCCCGGATGTTCCTCGGTTTAGAGATTTCAGGGTGATGTTTGATAAGATGGGAAATCAAATTGAAGCAATTTCCGTGGGCGTACCCGACCATTCTCACTTTCCTATCTCCATGTTAGCCATGAGCTTAGGAAAGCATGTTTATGTTGAAAAACCAATGGCCCGTACTTTTAATGAAGTAGAGCTAATGATGAGTGCCGCCAAAAAATACAAAGTGGTGACCCAAATGGGCAACCAGGGTCATTCGGAGGCAAATTACTTCCAGTTTAAAGCCTATGTAGATGCTGGTATCATTAAAGATGTTACTGCTATCACTGCTCACATGAACAGTGCCCGTCGCTGGCACGGATGGGACCCTAACATTACAAAATTTCCAGATGCACAGCCTATACCGGAAACCCTGGATTGGGACACATGGCATTCGGCAGCCGCATTGCACGAATACAATAAAGATTTTATTAACGGCCAATGGCGCTGCTGGTACGATTTCGGCATGGGAGCTTTGGGCGATTGGGGAGCTCACCTTATTGATACAGCACACGAATTTCTTCAACTTGGTTTACCCACGCAGGTGGAAGCGGTGAAGCTCGAAGGCCATAACAAATTTTTCTTCCCGATGTCCTCCACTATTTCGTTTAAATTTCCAAAGAGAGGAAAAATGCCACCACTTGAAATTACCTGGTACGACGGTGTGAATAATATTCCCCAGGTTCCCAATGGTTATGGCGTTACAGAACTTGACCCCAATATTCCCCCTGCCAGCAACGGAAAAATTCAACCAGCTAAATTGAACCCCGGAAAAATTATTTATGGGAAAGATTTAACATTCAAAGGTGGTTCTCATGGAAGCACCCTTTCGATAATCCCTTCGGAAAAAGCATTGGAAATGCAATCGAAACTCCCCGCAGTACCGGTTAGTCCTTCGAATCACTTTGCGAACTTCCTTAAAGCCTGCAAAGGCCAGGAAAAATGTCGTTCACCTTTCGAAGTAGCGGGTCCGTTAAGTCAGGTTTTCAACCTTGGTGTTTTGGCTCAGCAGTTAAATGCCAAACTGGTTTTCGATCGTAAAACCAAACAAATAACGAACAACAAACTGGCAAATCAGTTACTAGTCGGCACTCCTCCCCGTAAGGGATGGGAACAGTATTACAAACTGTGAGATTAATATTAAACTTTACTAAATTCTGCCAGGTTTAAAAACCTGGCAGAATTTAGTAATACGATTATCATCTGTTAATTAAATTATATACCTATTAATATATGAAAAAGAATTTATTTCTATTACTTTTTGGGTTGATAGCTACGTTTGCTGCAACTGCGCAAGACCCTCAATCCAATCCAAAACCGGCAGTCGAAACCGGCGAAAAATTCAAACTTGGCATGGCGGGTTATACGTTTGTGAAGTTCGATTTGGATAAAGCCCTGGCTACACTCCAAAGAGCCGATGTTCATTATCTGTGCATTAAGGATTTCCATCTTCCGCTTACCAGTACCGATGAACAAATTGCAGCTTTCAAAGCCAAACTCCAGGAAAAAGCAGTTACCGGATATGCGGTAGGGCCTATTTACATGAAGTCGAAGGAAGAGATTGACCGTGCTTTTGAGTATGCTAAACGAGTTGGGGTGAAACTAATTGTGGCAGTGCCAAATTATGAACTACTACCTTATGTGGATAGCAAAGTGAAAGAATATGACTTTAAAGTGGCAATACATTTGCATGGTCCCGATATGCCGCTTTATCCGGATGCTGAGGATGTATGGAACCACGTAAAAGATCTCGATCCCCGAATTGGTATGTGCCTGGACATTGGTCACGATACCCGCAATGGCAAAGATCCTGTTGCTGATCTTAAGAAATATCAGTCGCGCGTTTTCGATATCCACATTAAAGATGTTACCGGAACAACCAAAGCAGGCAAATCGCTCGAAATTGGTCGCGGAGTAATTAACTTCCCGGCATTTGTAAAAATGTTACGGGAAGTAGGATATACCGGAGTTTGCAGCCTGGAGCACGAACGGGATATGACCGATCCGTTTATGGGAATAGCTGAATCAATTGGATATTTCAGAGGAATTATTGTGGCAACGAAGTAGCAGAATTAATAACTTAACGCATAAGTTGCGAAGTAAAAAACTAAACCCCTTGTAAAATAATATTTACAAGGGGTTTAATTTTATGTGATCCATATGGTACAAAACACGAACCATTAAATGAAGGATTTGAAGCTTTTAAGTGATGTATTTGCTGCATACGATTTCTTTACATGTTGTTTATAATATACATTTAACTTACTTTTGTTGATAATAAACATCAAATCATGCAATCAAAAAAACAAATATTGCTCCCAAAGTTTCAAAAGATATTTGGACAAATGGGTGAAAATATTAAGTTGGCAAGAAAAAGACGTAGCCTGACGACCATACAAGTGGCGGAACGGGCAGGCATTGACCGGTCTACACTATACCATATTGAAAAAGGAATTCCCAGTGTTTCTATTGGTGCTTATTTTAATGTGCTTAGGGTATTAGGGCTTCAGGATGACTTTTTGAAGTTGGCTGCCGACGATGAATTTGGAAGAAGATTGCAAGATTTAAAATTGATTGGGAAATAAACCATGGCCGATAAAACAGATATATGGGTATATGCCGATTGGAAAGGTTTGATCTCTCCCAAATGTATAGGAATATTGTCAGCCCAACAGGCTAAAGGAAGAAAAGCATTTAGTTTTTCTTATGATGCCGACTGGATAAGCTCTCAGGAACAATTGCTTCTTGATCCGGATATTACCTGGTATAGTGGGCAGCAATATCCCAATGGAAAGGAAAACTTTGGTGTCTTTCTCGATTCTATGCCCGACACATGGGGCAGAACACTAATGAAACGGCGGGCGGCAATCAATGCAAAAGAGCAAGGCAAACCAGCACCATTATTGTATGATATTGATTTTCTTTTAGGTGTGCATGATTTAAGCCGAATGGGCGCTTTACGATTTAAAAGAGAATCCGATGGAGATTTTCTGGACAATGATCCTGTTTCGCCTATTCCACCTTGGGCAAGTATCCGTGAACTCCAATATGGTGCAAAACTGATTGAATCCAATGAAGATACTATTGAAGTAAAAAAATGGCTAGCCATGCTGATGGCTCCGGGTTCTTCACTTGGAGGAGCCAGGCCGAAAGCCAATATATTGGACGAAAATGGCCATCCCTGGATTGCTAAATTCCCATCAAAGAACGATACCACAGATAAAGGAGCATGGGAGTATCTGGCTTATCGCCTTGCTGTTGATGCCGGTATTGATATGGCAGAATCCCGGTTAGAACATATAGCCGGCCCTTATCATACTTTTTTTACCAAACGATTTGACCGGGAGAAGCAAGATCGAATTCATTTTGCCTCAGCTATGACTATGACCGGCAAAAATGAGGAACTCATCCGGGACGAAACACCTTCATACTTAGATATCGTAGAATTCATCCAGTTTTCCGGAACACATATAGAGGAGGATTTACACCAGTTATGGAGACGAATCGTTTTCAATATACTAATTTCCAATACCGACGATCATTTGAGGAATCATGGCTTTATACTCACAAATATAGGCTGGCGCCTATCACCAGCTTTTGACATCAATCCTTCAATAGATAAAGTTGGATTGGCATTAAATATTGATACGAATAGTAATTCGCCTGATGTTGACCTTGCAAAGAGTGTTGGGGTTTATTTCAGGTTAGGAAAAAAAGAAATGGACAATATCCTGATAGAAGTACAATCTGCGGTATTGGGTTGGCCGAAAGTAGCCACAGAAATCGGAATCCCCCGAAATGAGCAAATGCTGATGGCTGCGGCTTTTAAAGTTTAGTGAATTGTTGTTTCAATAAAAAAATGGAAAATCTTCAAACAGGGAATATTCAGTCAACATTTTTTAACATCCAATATAAATTTCGACCTTGCCTCCGATTTTCTGTTGATAACTTTTCTTGTTTGAAAAACTGAAAGTCCACGAGATTTTCATGTATTGTCCCTACCATAAAATAAAAAAAAATCCGCTAAAGTGTTTATTTTTAGCGGATTAATTGGTAAAAAGTGACCCCGGAGGGATTCGAACCCTCGACCCATTGATTAAGAGTCAATTGCTCTACCAGCTGAGCTACGGAGTCGTTTTTTTCTGGCGAGTGCAAAGGTAAAAATTTTCATTTCACTTTAGCAAGCTACCACTGCATTTTTATAAATTCTGATTGTGACCCCAAAATCGCCTTAAAATTTTCTTTTATATTTTCATCCTCCAAATACCTATTATTAAACATATTAAAATGTTATCACCTGACAAATGTCACTATTATGTAACATAAAAAATTTTGATTTAATAATTAAATTTATACATTTGCCCTACTAAAATAAAAAAGTGATGATTTTTCATTCTCATGTCATTAGCATTCTTGTGGTCTTCGTCAGAAAAATACGGATGTGAGAATGGTATATAATATACAAAACAGGCAAAAGCCTTTCTCACATCGACGGGAAAGGCTTTTTTCATTTAAGGGATTTTGATTGTTATTGATAAAAAAAGAAAAGCATATGATACCATTAAGAAGTTCAACTACTACAAAAGGCCGCAGAATGGCAGGCGCCCGAAGCCTTTGGCGTGCCAACGGTATGAAAGAAGAGCAGTTTGGGAAACCTCTTATTGCCATCGTAAATTCCTTTACCCAATTTGTTCCGGGTCACGTTCACCTTCACCATATTGGACAGCATATCAAAAGCATTATTGAAGCACAAGGATGCTTTGCTGCCGAATTCAACACAATCGCTATAGACGACGGTATTGCCATGGGGCACAGCGGTATGCTATACTCCCTCCCATCGCGCGACTTGATTGCCGACAGTGTAGAATATATGTGCAATGCCCACCAGGTAGATGCCATGATATGCATCAGCAATTGCGATAAAATTACCCCCGGTATGCTCATGGCGGCTATGCGATTAAACATTCCTGCTATTTTTGTTTCCGGCGGACCAATGGAGGCAGGTGTTATCGACGGAAAAAAATACGACCTGATTGATGCCATGGTTATGGGTGCCGACGATAGCATAGCAGAAGAAAAACTCAGTCTGGTTGAAAAACTTGCCTGTCCAACTTGTGGTTCCTGTTCAGGAATGTTCACCGCCAATTCCATGAATTGTCTTAACGAAGCCATTGGTCTTGCCCTTCCCGGTAATGGAACTATTGTTGCCACGCATAAAAACAGAACCCAATTATTCGAAAAAGCAGCCTTCCGAATCATCGAACTGGCTAACGAATATTATTTTAAGGGGAACGAAAATGTTCTTCCCAGAGCTATAGCTTCCAAAAACGCATTTATGAATGCCATGACGCTTGATATTGCCATGGGAGGATCGACCAATACCGTATTACACCTTCTTGCCATTGCCCACGAAGCGGGTGTTGATTTTACCATGAGCGACATCGACAAACTTTCGCGTAAAACTCCTGTTTTATGTAAAGTTGCCCCCAACTCCCACTATCATATCGAAGATGTAAACCGGGCGGGTGGTATTCTAGGTATTATGGCTGAACTCAACCGGGCAGGATTGATAGACACAAACGTTCATCGCGCTGATGGACTAACCTTAGAACAAGCGCTGGAGAATTATGATATACTTAAAGATTCGGCAAATGCCAATGCGCTTGACCTTTACAGAAGCGCTCCCGGAGGAGGACGAAACCTGGTAATGGGATCGCAGGAAAGCAAATTTAAAGAACTGGATACCGACCGCGAAAAAGGCTGTATCCGTAATGACTCAAATTGTTACAACAAAGATGGAGGGTTAGCTGTTCTATATGGCAATATTGCCAGGAATGGCTGCATCGTCAAGACTGCCGGGGTAAGTGAAAAAATATTTCACTTTTCAGGAACGGCAAAAGTTTTTGAATCTCAAGACGATGCTTGCGAAGGAATACTTGGCGGAAAAGTAAAAGCTGGGGATGTTGTGGTTATAACTTACGAAGGTCCAAAAGGCGGACCAGGAATGCAGGAAATGCTCTATCCTACTTCGTATATTAAAACGAAGAAGCTGGGAGAAGTATGTGCCCTGATAACTGATGGTCGTTTTTCCGGAGGGACATCCGGACTCTCCATTGGTCACGTATCTCCTGAAGCTGCCGCCGGTGGTGAAATTGGACTTGTTAAGGATGGCGATATCATTGAAATTGACATCCCCACAAGAAGTATCAATGTGAAAATAACTGATGCCGAACTTCAACAGCGAAAAGCTAACGAAGAAGCCAAAGGGAAAGATGCATACAAACCACTCACCCGGAACAGAATTATTTCGAAAGCTCTGAAAGCCTACGCAAGCATGGTAAGCTCCTCCGATCTTGGAGCTGTAAGGTTAATTGATTAAAAGCAAAACATTAAATTAAAAATTATGGAATCAACCGCTATAAAAGACCAGAAAGTACATAAAACAGAAAGTATGAAAAAAGTTAAAGGATCAGAAGCAGTTTTGCTTTCACTTATTGAAGAAGGTGTAGAATTAATGTTTGGGTATCCTGGCGGAAATATTATGCCAATTTACGATTCATTATACGACCACCAGAAAAAAATCAGGCATATCTTAACTCGTCATGAACAGGGAGCTGCGCATGCTGCTCAAGGTTATGCCCGCACTACCGGAAAAGTAGGTGTTTGTATGGCCACCTCGGGTCCGGGTGCTACTAACCTCATTACAGGTATTGCCGATGCAATGCTCGATTCAACTCCAATGGTATGTATTACCGGTCAGGTTGGGTCACTGTTGCTTGGCACCGATGCTTTTCAGGAAACGGATGTTATCGGGATTACTATGCCTGTTACTAAATGGAATTACCAGGTAACCAAGGCTTCCGACATTCCGGGAGCAATCGCCAAAGCCTTTTATATTGCCCGTACTGGTCGTCCGGGTCCTGTATTAATTGATATAACCAAGGATGCCCAATTTGCCGAAATGGAATTTTCGTACAAAAAATGCGAAGGCATTCGTTCGTATGTTCCTGTTCCAAAAATTGATCTGGAAAAAATTGAAGAAGCTGCTAATCTTATTAATAAAGCCGAAAAACCATTGGCATTAATCGGTCAGGGAGTTGTTTTAGGGGGTGCTGAAAAAGAAGTTACCACGTTTCTCGAAAAAGCAGGTATACCCTTTGCATGGACCTTGCTTGGACTTTCTGCCTTGCCAACTGATCACCCTTTAAATATTGGGATGTTGGGAATGCACGGAAATTATGGCCCCAATAAATTAACAAACGAATGTGATGTGTTGATTGGTATCGGTATGCGTTTCGACGACCGTGTAACCGGAGACGTAAAACGCTATGCCAAGCAGGCTAAAGTAATTCACATGGAAATAGATCCAGCTGAAATTGACAAAAACGTTAAAAGTTCGGTAGCAATTCTGGGTGATGTAAAAGAAACGCTACCTCAACTTACTGAAAGAGTTAAGGCAAACCTTCACCATGACTGGATTCAGGAATTTAAGAAATGTTCGGATATTGAATATGAAAAAGTCATTAAAAAAGACATGTATCCTGAAAAAGCAGGCCTTTCCATGGGTGAAGTTATTCGTCGCATCAATGAAAATGCCAAAGGAGAAGCAATTTTGGTAACCGATGTAGGTCAACACCAAATGGTAGCTGCCCGATACACGAAATTTAACCACACCCGCTCGGTTGTGACCTCGGGAGGATTAGGTACCATGGGATTTGGTTTACCAGCTGCCATTGGAGCAAAATTAGGTTGTCCCGACAAGCAAGTAGTTACTATTATAGGTGATGGAGGATTTCAGATGACCATCCAGGAACTTGGCACAATTTTTCAAACCAATGTTGCTGTTAAAATTGTATTGCTCAATAACGACTTCCTTGGGATGGTTCGTCAATGGCAACAATTATTCTTCGATAAACGGTATTCGTCCACTGAACTTATAAATCCTGATTTCCTTACTATCGCCAAAGGGTATAGCATCGAAGGACAACGTGTTTCGAAACGCGAAGAACTGGATGAAGCTGTTAAGAAAATGCTCGATCACGATGGCCCCTACCTGCTTGAAGTAAAAGTAGAAAAGGAAGGAAATGTATTTCCGATGGTTCCTGCCGGATGTTCCGTAGCCGAAGTAAGGCTCGAATAATAAATAATAATTGGCAGGATAATAATCCTCTACTTATATAACCCATTATTGGTAACAGAATCTTAATTTTGATCATTGATAATTGAATCACAATACTATGGAACAAGAATATACCATAACAGCATTTTCGGAAAACAGCATAGGTCTGTTAAACCGAATTACAATTATATTTACCCGTCGCCACCTAAATATTGAAAGTTTAACGGTCTCCCAATCTTCTTTGCCTGGAATTCACAAATTCACCATCGTAATAATCACTACGCAGGAAAAAATTGAAAAAGTGGTAAAACAAATCGAAAAATTGGTTGAAGTTTTAAAAGCCTTCTTTCATACAAACGATGAAATCATCCGCCAGGAAATTGCTTTGTATAAAGTGCCTACGGACGCTTTATTAAAAACCAATGAAATAGAAAACATTGTTCGCACCCACGGAGCCCGTATTTTGGAAGTGACTCCCGACTATACTGTCATTGAAAAAACAGGTTACAAACACGAGACACAGGAGCTTTTTGAGTTATTGGATCGTGTGAGCGGAACCCTTCAATTCACCCGATCAGGTATTGTTGCAATTACGAAAAACAAATTCGAGCTGCTTACCCAATACCTGAAAGAGATGGAAAAGCTTAATTATTCAACGAATTAAATCATTAAATCATCCATCAGGAATTATTGAAAACCATTCATTTTCGATAGTTCCTGATTTTTTCTTTTTCAATCAATTATTCTAAATAAACAAATAACTAAAATGGCTAATTATTTTAATTCAATTCCATTACGTATTCAACTTGAACAATTGGGGAAATGCGATTTTATGGACGAGTCGGAATTTGCCGATGGCGTAAATAAATTAAAAGGTAAAAAAATTGTTGTACTGGGTTGCGGCGCTCAAGGCTTGAACCAGGGATTAAACTTGCGCGACAGTGGTTTAGATGTTTCGTATGCCTTACGCGAAGAAGCTATCAAAGAAAAACGTGCTTCATATAATAACGCGACTGAAAACAAATTCAAAGTTGGCACATTCAAAGAACTCATTCCCACTGCCGATTTGGTTCTTAATTTAACTCCCGATAAACAACATACTCCCGTAATTAATCAGATTATGCCTTTAATGAAAAAAGGCTCCTGTTTAGCTTATTCGCACGGTTTCAATATTGTTGAAGAAGGAATGCAAATCCGTAAGGACATCACTGTGATTATGGTTGCTCCAAAATCTCCGGGATCGGAAGTTCGTGCTGAATATGTGCGTGGCTTTGGTGTTCCTACCCTTATTGCTGTTCATCGTGAAAACGACCCGAATGGCGACGGATTGGAAATTGCAAAAGCATATTGCGTTGGAACCGGCGGACACAGAGCTGGTGTTCTTCACTCCTCCTTTGTAGCCGAAGTAAAATCTGATTTAATGGGCGAACAGACCATCCTCTGTGGTGTGTTGCAAACCGGCTCCATCCTTTGCTTTAACAAAATGATTGAAAAAGGAATTGATGCAGGTTACGCTTCAAAATTAGTTCAATATGGATGGGAAACCATTACCGAAGCCTTAAAAATAGGTGGGATCACCAACATGATGGATCGCTTATCGAATCCTTCAAAAATTAAGGCATTCAATTTAACCGAAGAATTAAAATCGATCATGCGTCCATTATTCCAAAAGCATATGGACGATATTATGTCGGGCGTATTCTCAAGTACCATGATGCAAGACTGGGCTGCCGGCGATAAAAACCTGTTAGCCTGGCGTGCAGCTACCGGTGAAACTGCGTTTGAAAAAACTCCTGCTGGATCCATTGAAATTAAAGAACAAGAATATTTCGACAATGGTTTGTTAATGGTTGCCTTTGTAAAAGCTGGTGTTGAACTTGCCTTCGAAACCATGTGCGAGACAGGAATAAAACCAGAATCGGCATACTACGAATCGTTACACGAAACTCCGCTTATCGCGAACACTATTGCCCGCAAAAAATTATTCGAAATGAACCGTGTAATCTCTGATACTGCCGAATATGGCTGTTATTTGTTCGACCATGCCTGCAAGCCTCTGTTAGCAGATTTCATGAAGAAAATTGACACTGATATTATTGGTAAGTCTTTCAATGCTGGTAAAGACAACCATGTAGATAATTTCGAATTAGTAAAAATAAACGAAGCAATTCGTGAACACGAAGTTGAATACATTGGTTATGAACTGCGTGCTGCTATGACTGCCATGAGAGCAATTGTAAAATAGTAGAGAAACTGTTTCCCCAAACTTTGTTTAAGATTTGGGGAATAAAATAAAAAAGGGTTATTGGTTTTCCGGTAACCCTTTTTTGTTTTTCACCAATTCCACAACGTGCCATCTTCCCGGCGATTTACAGGTAGATAAGCACGTTGATAGGGATATTTTGCTGCCAGTTTCAGGTCAATGTCAACTCCTAAACCTGGTGTATCGCCGGCAACCATAAAGCCATCCTTATACGAATACGCATGCGGAAAAACCTCATCCACCAAAGGTTCGTGAGGCATATGTTCTTGAATTCCGAAATTATGGATGGCAGTATCAAAGTGCAATGCTGCTGCCATCGTAATGGGCGATAAATCGGTAGCGCCATGAAACCCGGTTCGCACATTATACATTTCAGCCAGATGGGCAACCTTTTGAAGATGCGAAATGCCGCCGCCATGTACAATGGTCATGCGCAAATAATCAATCAACTGCTCCGTAATTAATTGTTGGCAATCGAAAATAGAATTATATATTTCTCCCACCGCGACTGGCGTAGTGGTATGTTTTCGAATAATTCGAAACGATTCCTGTAACTCCTCCGATATGGGGTCTTCCATCCAAAACAAATGATAGGGCTCTGCCTCCTTGCCAAACCGGGCAGCTTCAATAGGTGTTAACCGATGGTGGCAGTCGTGCAGCAAATGAATGTCATCGCCAAATTTATCGCGCACTTCCCTGAAAAGTTTGGGCATGAAATTTAAATATTTTTCGGTGCTCCAGCTATCTTCCCGGGGTAAACTGCGGGTGGCAGGTTCATACTTTTCTCCTTTGGAAGCCACACCATAGGTTTTTGCAATGCCAGGAATACCCGATTGGACGCGAATAGCTTTATACCCCATTTCGATATGATGCTGAACCTCGTCCAAAGTATGCGATATATCTGTTCCATTCGCGTGACAATAAACCAAGATCTGCTCCCGGCTTTTCCCTCCTAAAAGATTATACACCGGAGTATTTAAAGCTTTACCCTTTATATCCCAAAGTGCCATATCAATAGCAGCAATAGCCGACATCGTAACCGGGCCTCGCTTCCAATAGGCACCTTTGTAAAAATATTGCCAGATATCTTCAATATCCGAAGGATTCCGACCAATCAGGCAGGGAATGCAATATTCCTCCAGATAGGTTGCCACAGCCAATTCGCGTCCGTTAAGCGTGGCATCACCCAATCCATAAATTCCGGAATCGGTATGAATTATCAGCGTAATAAAATTACGCGTGGGGGAACAAACTATTACTTCAGCTTTTGTAATCTTCATGATGCATTTTTTAAGAACTTTTAAAACCCGATTGAGTTACCTCCATCGACACAAAGCACCGTTCCGGTAATAAATTCGGCTTCATCCGACGATAAAAAATAAACAGCTTTTGCAACGTCTTCAGGAACTCCAAGTTTGCCCATTGGCGTGCGCGACATTACTTTTTGTTTTCGTACAGGATCACTATCCAGTGCACTTGCCGACATATTGGTTTTAATAAACCCGGGAGCCACACAATTTACCCGAACATTGAAAGGAGACAATTCAACAGCCATAGCACGTGTCATACCTTCAACAGCCGATTTTGCTGCGGTATAGGCTATTACCAGGGGAATGCCGTATTGCGAAGCCATGGAACTAATATTGACAATGCTCCCACTGGTTTGATTTATCATCACCCTTGCTACTTCGCGAGCCAGGCAAAATACTACCGTTTGGTTTATAAGAATAACCCGCTGAAATTCTTCATCGGTCACCTCCAACATTGGTTTTTTCAAATGAATTCCTGCATTGTTAACCAATATGTCGATTCGGCCGTATTTAGTTTTAATATTTTCAATGAGCGCTGGCAATTGATCCAGGTTTCCCAAATCGCAAATAAAATATTCCGATAAAGGTCCTAAGCCTTCACAAGCCTTTTTAGCTTTTTCTTCGTTCGTTGCAATGACAACCGTGAAAATTTCATTTTTTACAAATTTTTGGGCTATTGCATATCCCAATCCCGATGCCCCTCCGGTAACTATTGCAACCCTTCTTTCTTTAACAACCTCCATTTATTATGTGTATGATTTGATTTAAAATCTCCTTAATTCCCCGGCACAAAACTGTATTTCAAATTCATATAATATTCCAAAGACTTTTCGGGCTTTTCCAATGAGGATGGAATTGACCTTTTCGAGAAAGTTTGAAAATATAACACGCAGGAATTCCGCCAAACAATTGCTTCTTTTTCCTGCATTGATAATAACATTTTAACCTGATTAAATCGTTCAGTATCGATTTGACCTTCCAGCGAATTCCAGGTATCAGCCATCCAGCGCACAGAATCCACACCGGAATAGTACTTATAGCACATTTCGTCCCATAAGGTATTGCCCGATTTCAATTTATAATCCCAAGGGACACGATGAAACCAAAGTAAAAAAGCTTCAGGACATGATTCTAGAGTTTTATAGGTATTCTGAACTTCGGGGGCATATTGACTCAGAGCATTACTACCAGATTCAGTTCGGTCAAACCCAATCCCAAGTGTATCGGCTTTATGATAGTAAACGGCCGTCCAATCAGCCCGCTGTTTATTTTTAACCCAAGGGCCAGGGCCATAATGATGACTCCACCCCATAATATGATGCAAGCCAAGCGGCGTCATATAATTTACGGCAATTTCGTGCGATGCCATCATCATGGCTGTAACCGGTTTTACAACCAATTCGCTATTCGAAAATGTCATCCGAACCCAGTCTCTTGCTATAGTTTCGGGCATTTGTTCAGGATTCCAGGCCAATCGCCCCAGTGCATACCAATTGGCCTGTGCAAATGGATGCCCGCACCAGTTAATATCATTCCCAATATTAGCAACGCCTGCCATTCCTGATAGTGTATGGCTTTCAAAGTTCCCTTCAATAATTTTGACAACAGGAGAATTTTTTCCTTTTGAATAGGTGTCTGACATAAGGCATTCCTGAAAAAGGGTTCCTAAATAAACAAGATTGGTCGAAAACCCCAGGTACTCCTGGGTAACCTGAAACTCCATCATCAAAGGAGTTTGAGGCATTGTACCAAAAAGCGGATGAAACGGCTCGCGCGGTTGAAAGTCGATTGGACCATTTTTTACTTGCACCAATACATTTTTCCGAAATTTTCCATCAAGAGGTTTAAACTCGTTGTATGCTTGTTTTGCTCTGTCGTCAGGAACATTGTTGTCGTAAACAAAAGCTCGCCACATCACAATACCCTTATGAGCATCCAAAGCACCAGCAAGCATATTGGCTCCGTCGGCATGGTTACGACCGTAGTTTTGTGGCCCCGGCTGACCTTCGGAATTTGCCTTTACTAAAAATCCACCAAAATCAGGTATATAGGAATAGATTTCGTCAATTTTATTTTTCCACCAAACCTGTACTGTTGAATCAAGCGGATCAGCAGTTTTAAGCTTTCCCAATTCAATAGGTGCGCTAAAACGAGCAGTAAGGTATACCCGAATACCATAAGGTCGAAATGCATCGGCTAAGGCTTTTACTTTAATCAAATATTCCGGAGTCAACACAAGAGCATTGGCATTTACGTTGGTTAATACTGTACCATTAATTCCAATAGAAGCATTAGCACGGGCATAATCAATATATCGCTGATCAATATATCCCGGAAGTTTATGCCAGTTCCAGATAGAAAAACCGGCATAACCACGTTCAACAGTGCGGTCGAGGTTATCCCAATGATTTAGCAAACGAAGTTTTATTTTAGGCTCCTCGTATATGGAAAGGTTATTAATATCCTGATTCGTTTGAAGTAATTTTAGAAAGTGATAAGTTCCATAAAGAACCCCAATATCACTTTTGGCAGTAATGATAATGCACTTCTTCTGGCTAATTTTTAGGGTAAGAATGCCAAACCCTTCCTCTCCCATTTGGTTAACTCTCTCTAAAAGTTCTGACGGGACAAGCTTTTTAAGTTGATCCAGGGTACCAGCTAAAATACTCCCATCACTTGTTAATTTTATATTTACAGGAATTTTTTTTCCCAGCAAGCCTGTTGTTCCGAATGTCAATTCTTTAGTAACGGCATTCATGGTTGGAGAATTTCCAAAAATTACCAAATCCTTTATCAATTCCTTGTAAGAAGTTAATTTTTGAACATCCTTAACTGATTCATATCTCAACCATAAACGATATCCATCCTCGGCATATAAAACGGTTGATAAGCAAAGAAAAAACAATGAAACAATTACAACCAAGGTACTTTTAAATCTTTTACAAGTGAAAAAGTTCATATAGGATGGTATTTATTTTGAGGGAATTAAACATACTACTTCAAATTTCTAATTCGGAATTAAACCGCTCAAACTTATAAAACTTAAATTAATAATGCAACCGATTGCGTAATTTTATTATTTTTGTTTCTCGTTAACCTTATAGATGACATTTAAACCAAATAATACATTGAAAAATATCGAATAATCAGTGGTAATTAAGTAATTATATACTAATTAAAAATATTAAAGTCAATAATTTAAATATTCTCAATTCAGTAAAATCATAATATTTATCAATGGAACTGGTTATTTTATTTCACATAATAATTTTACTAAATGAATACCGGTAAAGAAGTTACCATATACGATATTGCAAGGCTTCTTAATCTCTCGTCGGCAACAGTGAGCAGGGGACTAAAAAATCACCCTTCTATTAGTCAAAAAACTAAAGATCGGATAAAGGAAATGGCAGAAAGTCTTGGCTACCGCTCTAATACTTTTGCCAGCAGCCTTCGATTGCAAAAAACCAATACCATCGGGGTGATAATCCCAAGGTTTAACAGCAGTTTTATGTCGGATGTGATTGCAGGAATGGAAAAGGTAGCAAACAATTGCGGCTACAACCTTATTATCAGTCAATCGCTGGAATCAGAGAAGAAAGAAATAGTAAATGCCGCTACCATGTTTCAAAGCCGGGTTGATGGGTTAATGGTTTCACTTGCCTACAACAGCGAGAACATTTCGCATTTCGAGCCGTTTATGAAGAAAAACATTCCTGTTATATTCTTTGACCGGGTGTTTTCGCACGAAAAATGTTCCGCTGTTATTATTGATAATTTTAGGGCTGGTTACGATATGACAAGCCACTTAATCTCCCAGGGTAGCAAAAATATTTTTCATATTACCGGCAATCTGAACCGCAATGTTTATAAAGAAAGGTTTGAAGGTTATAAACAAGCACTGGCCGACAATAAAATATTATTTAATCCCATGAATATTATTATCAACAACTTAAATATGGAAGATGGTATTGAAGCCGCTCAAAAGATTCTTCAACTTCTCAAAAAACCAGATGGAATATTTGTAACTAACGATTTTTGTGCTGCAAGTTGTATGCTCGAATTAAAGAAAAACGGCGTGAAAATTCCGCAGGAAATCTTAATTGGAGGGTTTAATAACGACCCAATTTCGGCTCTGGTGGAACCTAATCTAACCACAATCGATTACAAAGGATTTGAAATGGGCGAAATGACAGCTCAAACATTGATCAATCATCTTACAAACACTCAAAACCTATCTCTCACTCAAACAATAGTGATGCGACACGAGCTTATCATCAGACAATCATCGATAAAACAATAATTATAAAAAACAAAATGACCACACTCTTTTGAATTTAATCAAAAGAGTGTGGTCTAATAAACTGGTAAACCGAAATTATTCTTTTTCTTCTAATGCTTTAAATTTCAATTTCCGGGCAGCTACAGCAGCACCTATAATCCCAGCTTCGTTTAAAAGTTCCGCAGGAACAACTTTTACAGGGACTGTAAAAGGTAAATTCTTAGGATCCAATTTTTTCGAAAGCCCTCCACCAATAATAATTAAATCGGGCCAAAACAAAGAATGAACATAATTCAAATATTCATCAATGCGCTTCATCCATTCGTCCCATCCTAAATTTAAATCTTTTCGGGTACCATCCGACATATACTTCTCGGCTTCCTGTCCATTTGGCATAATCACATGCCCCATTTCGCAATTAGCGACTAATTTTCCACGGGTAAACATCACTACTCCTACTCCGGTGCCAATGGTTAAAAGCATTACCAATCCTTTATGCCCCTTACCTGCACCAAATTTCATTTCGGCAAAACCAGCAGCATCGGCATCATTTAAAACATAGGCAGGACAGCCAGTCGCCTTTTCAATATATTCTTCGGCATTTATATCAAGCCAGTCTTTAGCAATGTTAGCGGCTGTTTTAGTAACCCCATTTAAAACAACTCCAGGAAAACCAACCCCTATTGATCCTTTCCACTTAAAGTTTTCAGCTATCTTTTTAATTTCTTTAGCCACACTTGATGGATCTGAAGGATTTGGCGTTGGAACCCTAAACCGATCGGTTATTAATTCACCGTTTTTTGCATTTACTATGGCTCCTTTAATACCTGAACCACCAATATCGATGCCTAAATACTTTTTATAATTCATAACTAAATCGCATAAAGATTTTTCAAATAAGCTTTTGTTTTTTCTTCTTATTTCAAAAGCAACTTTTAAACAAGATAAATATAAACAAATTTGATTGATCAATTATAAATTAACAAAAATTTAATATAACCAATTGCATCCCAATAGGAATTGTAATTAGAATTCAGTAAATTGTATAACAATAACATACAACAAAATAAAAGCCATGATACCACAAGAAATTTACCTGCTCCTTAAAGAAAACACCCGGGTAATGATTCCGGAATTTGGCGCTTTTATGATGAAATCGTTAACTGACAGTACGCCAATTTTCAACGAATATTTGAAATTTAACGACAGTTTATTAGTTGACCACTTAATGCAGAAACTGAAAATTGATAAAGCTCATGCATTAAAAATGATTAAGAATTTTTCCGATTCAGTTCAGAAAGAACTTATGAAAGAAAAAAAATGTGTTATAAGTCCACTGGGGTTGCTAACATTGGATGAAAATGATAAGATTCAGTTTACACCAACTACTATTGCAGAAATTAATAGTCCAAACGCTGAGATAACTGAACCTCAACCAATAATAAATGAAACAGTTTTACCCAAGCTTCCGTATCAGGAGGAAAAATCAGGCCATTTACATCATTCTAAAGACATTGCTGAAAATGTCCCTGAAAATAACAAAAACAAAACCTCTGATAATATGGAGACAACAATGGATCAAAATGTATCGCAAGATCAGGATGCATTATCCGGTTACAATTACAAACCACGTCGTGTCAGACCTGGTTATAAGATAAAATCTCTTATTATACTGGTAGTTGGATTGATAATTACAATTCTATATTTTGCTTTTTTCAAAAACTCCGATCTCAAAACTTTTTTTGGCAAAAATCAACAGGTCAAAAACGAAACAATTATCCTGGATAACAAAGCGTCAGAAAAAACAGAATCAGGAAAAACTGAAATAAAAAAGGACATGGCTCCTAATTCAACTAGTTCGAATGTACCATCTGTAAAACAGGAATCCCCTAAACCAAAAGCAACAAAAACACCCGATAAAGCAGAGCCGGTAAAGAAATCTATTGCCGCTTCCAAATCGACTGAAAAGAAGGCTCCGCTTGTTTCAAACCAACAACCTCTTGCAAAAACTGCCGGCTCTAATTACTATATTATTCTGGGAACATTTGTGCAGCCACAAAATGCGAATCGCTTTATTGCCGACCTCAAATTAAAAGGATATGATACTCAAATAGTTTATAAAAAAGGGGAATACAGCTTTGTAGGCCTATCGCCAATTGCCACTAAAACGGAAGCCTTCAAAAAATTAAAAGTTATGCAAAATGCCGGCATTACAGCATGGATGATGAAAAAATAGCTTTAAGGTTTTAACACAATCGTGTATTTTGCATTCTGCTCTACCTTCTCTCGCGAAAACCAATCATTTCTATATTTTTTATTCAAGTACAAGGATGTTTGGTCACAATAATAATCACTGGCAGGAACTCCCGAAATCCCTGTTGGAATAACAACCAAAGAATTAACCCAGTTGCCTAAAGAATATATATGTCTTTGCGAAGCTCCATGAGTCGACTCGAAAGGCATTGTATATTTATATGAATATGGCTCTACCGTATGAAAGGACCCTCCAACAGAAAAAGGCCCACGGTTGAGATTAAACAGTTTGTTCAGGATCCAAACCTTCCCTAATGGATGATTGATAGATACTGTATGGAGTTTGCCCCATTCCCATTTTTCAGTACTATTTCCGTAGTTTTCAACCAATTCATTTACCGCCATTTTGAATGAAGAAATAACCATTTCATCAA